>ENA-OQVM01000026-OQVM01000026.1-marine-metagenome-genome-assembly--contig:-NODE-26-length-209887-cov-25.537415_pt1 | contig 209887 bp, 198 predicted proteins | sample MGYA00237776_ERZ505498 | MGnify/ENA primary metagenome ERZ505498 (study PRJEB26159, sample SAMN06265151) | marine metagenome | isolation source: Helgoland LTER site | place: Germany:Helgoland, sampling...
TCCATTGCCAGTAACAAAGTGGGATGAATTTGGCTAAGGTCAAGTGAACCCACAGGCTCTCCACCGATAGTGATGCCGAGTCTCTCTTTTTTAGGGTAAGTGCAGATGTGGGCATATAGCCGACCACCTCTTCGCATCTTGCCTCTCGTTGACTGGTGGTAGTAAAGGTCAGTCCAAGGCAGGTGTGAGCCGGCAGCGTTCTTAAATTCAAATTGTTTTAGTAACGCCCACTGTGCTTCTAACGTATCAACAACCCATTGAGTGTATTTATCTAGCTTTACTGTTGAGGGGTCAATGCCGAGCACCATTTCGTCTTTTAGCTCGGGGACGTCGTCAGGTTCAACCGTCACCTGAATCCTTGGTAGGTCAGGATTTACATCCAAGTCTTTGACCTTTAACCTCCTCAACAGCCTAGTGAAGGTAATAGAGCGTGCGTAGATAGCTGCCATACCCTTGCCATCGCCCTTAGTTGACGCATAGGGTGGGATTGCTGGGATAGCATCGTTTACCCAACCTATTTTTCGCATTAGATTGAATAATTTAAGAACACGTGAAGTTAACCAAACCTGCTTTCGTTCCTTTTCTGTAAAGTATTCAGTCCTAGTGGTGAATCGGAACATATCGCTAGGATGCAGCCACAAGGAGGCTATAAGCTTCTTGGCATCTCGCATCAGTAAGGACTCGTCCCTGCGTCTGATAGCGTCAGCAAAATACTCTTCTACCAAAAGCGATGCTGCCTTTTTTACCTCTGGGTGCTCAGAGTAGGCCCGTATCTGAAGAAACTCGGTTTTGTCCCAATTTGCCATTTTCTTATCGTTTCCCTATACCCTGTAGCACCAATGAATATAGATGTTTAGAAACCATGATTAGTTTCTTATAAATCTGTTTAAAGGAGAGCTTAGTCAGTGATGATTTTTTGGAGCAAACGGTACCTTCTTTAAAAACTCTAAGAAAGCCCCAAAGATCAGCATACCTAATAAAAATGACAAACCTGTTAGCCACCACTCATTTCCAAAATCACCGATTCCGAGTGCTACTAACGCTAACCCTACAGCCCATCACGCAGCTTGTCGTATAGAGAAAGAGGGCGCTCCTTTTATGGCTTATGTGCAAGCGTTGCTGTATTTGTGATGCACTCGCTGTCAGCCCCTTGTTAGTGGTGTGCGGTCACTCGTTGACCTAACTAACCTTCCTCTCCCACCCATGTTTTTGCAGCGCTTCGGCATAGCTCTTCACCTGCAGGTAGAACTTGAATCGTGCGTTCTCTTCCTTGTGAGTTTTTTTATCGCCTCTTTCCTCAGCTTCGTGAGCCAGTTTCCAATGCTCATTCTCTTTGTCTATTATTTCTTGCCATGAGCTAGTGATTGCGGTCCTAAACTGGTCATTCTTCTCAATGTGTAGAGCCAAAATATCAGCTGGGTACATAGCATCTGATGAAGGACTCTTGCTGAGAACTAGCGCCACGAGGGAGGCTAAAACAACGCCCAGCAGGAATGCGCCTATCAAATAGGTCAGCGGGTCATTCGCAAGGTTAGCCGCTAGTTCGGATTGGATGTCAGATAGATACACGTTGATGTTCCTTTTTTAAATGCGGTGCAGTTGAAGGCGCATGTTGAGTTTTTTAAGAAGTGCCTGTCTTCTCAGGCATCCCGAAGTGCTGCGCAGCGCTGTCCGCATAGCTTAATCGTTGTACTTTGTTTTACAGCTGCAAAATATTCAATAGGAACTTCCCTAGAGCGCCCGGCAATCATTCCCGTCACAGCGCCAACGGTGTCAGCGTCTCCTCCCCGATTGATAGCATCAGATATCGCATCCTCAAAGCTATCCGTGCTCAACACACTGTGCCAAGCACTGGCATAAGTGTCAGCAACATAACCAGTGTTCTTAATCGGCCTATCTCTCAGCTTGTCGTATTGAGGAAGAGGGCGCCCCTCCCATAGCTCATGTGCAAGTGCTGCTGTGTAAGTGATGCACTCGCTGCTGCCGTGTGTCAACAAAGCTTGAGCAACGCTCTCACCAATAGCCGCTGATAAGTTATTGCGGTTCCATATGATGCAAGGCGCTAGCCGCATGATGCAGCCGTTGCCACTAGTCATCGGGTCAGTGCTGCTCTGATATGGGAAGTCAAAGTCTTTAACCCTGTTTAACGCTCCCAGCACAGTCATGCCAACGTCCCAAGCAGGCACCCCCTCTCTAGTGCCGAAAGTGCCACGCTTAAGCCAGCTGACAAAGTTCTTCTGAATGGTGCTCGCACAGAACCGCTTCTCGGAGATGTAAGCACTGGCAATCGCTAAAGCCATAGCGCCGTCATCTGACCATTCGCCAACACTGGCGTTATGGACACCACCAAAGCTAAAGAACTTGTAGCTGCCGTCGCCACTGGGTGGCATGAACTCATAAGGAACACCAGCAGCGTCACCAATGAAAAGCCCCATCCACATGCCCATTGCTTGTTCATCAGTCATTGCCTGCTCCTTGCTTGATTCGTTTGAGCTGACTCAGCAGCTGTTGTTTGTGTGTAAACACTTTTGGGTGTGGTGCTCTGTATCCGTTAACACCTGGACTGCCAACAGCTTGTGACAGGCGAGTGAAGCTAGCAACCAAGCTCCGTATCTGAGCGAAAGCGTCGTTACCTATTAGCTCGCTTAGATATTGCTCATGCTCGGTAGCTACAGCAGCACGTAGCTCTTGCAACGTGATGTCTGAGAGCGCCGCTGCTGCTTGCGCCTTTAGCGCCTCTTGTTTGCTTTTGTCCACCAGAGCAGGGCCGTGATGACCCGCCTCATGGACATGTTGAAGGTGCGAACAAGCAAGGAACACTGTGCTCCCTTCGGCATACCGCCCCCATGTGTCGCCGCCGTAAATGAGCATTTGCACCTGCCTATTGGCTGGGTCTACTTGCACACAGACAGCACGAAAGAGACGGTGGACGCCTCTAACCCAAAACTGGTAGACCAGCCCCTCTGTCATCCATACATCACCTTCACCACCACCAAAGCTTGCCTCTGACATCACGCACATACTTCGCTTTTGCTTGTACAGACGAAGCTCTCCGATAAAGGGACCTTTTGTTATTTCAAATTGCATCTCAACCTCCTGTGTCTTTTTTAGACTGCGGACGTTGAGAGGGCGTTGTCAAGCCCAAATTCGGGGGTGTTAAAGCCTCTACCTACGGTAGAGAAATATTTGCTGTTGTCGGAGTTGGGGTTGTGTTGATGCTGAAATCAGCGGTGCACCGACTGCTTTCCCGCTCGCAAGTCAGTGAAAGCTGGTGCGTGATGATTCGCTTTAAATTGCGACTGACATACACCTTGCGATCTTTTGCTCACACAAGGTTCAGCGCTACTGTCGCCAGCCGTCACAAATTAACATCAGTGCACAAATGACCACCATAAAATAGTACTTTATAGTTAATTATTGTATACAATCTGGCGATTATTGGACGTCAGATAGATAAGCGGTTAGAGTCGCCACCCTTGAAAACATTTGGTGCCCTCACTTGATAACCCAATTTTTAAAGCTCATTCTCTTGGCATTGACGTTAGCTATCTCGTTGGGTGCTGCTGCTCAAAGCTGGGTGAAAGTCGGAGCAGCTGATCGCAAGACAAGTCTGTACCTAGACACGGACAGTGTGCGTAGCCTTGATGGCGGCGTGAGGGTGTCCGTGAGCGTGCTGAACTATTCACGGGCAACAGGGGAGGAGGAGTCTCTGTTAGCGGGAACGTTTCATGATTGCAAACTGAACCTAAAGCGAGATCAGTTCGTGCGCAAGGCATTTCTTCACTGGGGCACCGGCACGCTTGCTGACATCTCTGGCGAGGAAAAGGACTGGCGTGCAGTTAAGAAGGGGTCTATGGGAGCGGCGCTGCAGAGTGCTGTTTGTATTCACTGAGACCTCGTCTCGGCCAGTGCTCATAGGCTTTGACGGCGGTTGGGTTGCCCCATAGATGCCTCAGGGTTAAACTGAGCTTATCAAAATTATGTCAATGAATGAGGCCTTAGCGTAATGCGAAGTTTTTTGGGTTGCCTGCTTTTATTGCTGAGCACGTTGCTGCATGCAGGGGTTGTTGAAGCTCGCCCCATCGACCAGGTTCAGCTACGCACGCTCACAGAGGAAGCCCAAACGGATCCGAAAGCCGCCAAACAGCTCGCTTATCGATATATCAAAGGCCAAGGGTTACCCAAAGATGTCGCTAAAGGTCTTTTTTATCTAGAGAAAGCGGTCGATTTAGGCGATGTCGAGGCACTCAATTTTTTGAAGAAGGTCTATTCCAATAAAAAGTCAGCTCTGTACAACCCGGTGAAACTTCGAGCGTTACTTCAGGCGGCGTCAGGCGGCGAGACGAAACCGGTAACCTGGGATGGAAGCCGAAAGCTCGTGCAAGACCTAAACGAGAAGAAACTTTTCCCTGATGGGGGCACGGGAAGCGCCTTTGCGGTAAACGGTGAAGGGTTTTTTGTATCAAACGAACATGTTACGGGGCATTGTGCGTGGACGATCGTTCGTTACAACAGGCAATATGCAATCGGGCGTTCAGTCGCAAAAGACAAAAAGCGTGATCTTTCCTTGATCAAAGTTGACTTTAAGACCCCATACTTTTTGAAGGTTAGAACTGATAACGTTCCATTAGGGGCGGCGGTGAGTGTGGGTGGCTACCCCTATACCCCTGGTCTCACCGAGCTTGATGTGCAGTTTTCTTTATCAGTTGGAGTCGTCGGCCGATTTACTGATTCAGGCGGAGTGAGCCAGATCCAAGTGTCAGCACCGATTGCTTCTGGGAATAGTGGCGGGCCAGCCATTGATAAGACGGGAGGTGTCGTTGGCGTTGCCGTAGCAAAAATCGCATCTGGTAAAGCTGATGGCGGTGTGATCGGCGATAACTACAATTATGTGGTCTCGAACAAAGAGCTAGTCTCCTTCCTTGACGAGCAGCAGACTTCCTTCGTTATCAACAAAAGAAATAAAGGTTTCGATCAAGTGACGCTCGCATCGTTACTCAAAAGGTCATCTGCTCAAGTGTTTTGCTATCGGAAATAAACAGAATGGAAACTAATTTAAAAAAGTTCATCGACCTTGATGAAAAAAATATAAGGCTTGCATCCAAGCAAGGTCAAATAGATGGAGCTGCTGAAGTTCCTCCGGCTGGACCTGGTGCGATCAGCGACTGGGAAGCACGTTTTATTGGTGAGGTGTCAAATGGCTGGAAGCGATACAAGGATAGCTCTGAACAGATCAAGGCGGAAATTGCAGAAAGCTTTCATGAGGTCTCGGAAAAGTCAGAGCGGCAGTTTGCAAAGTCTGAGGAGTCCCTCGGACAAAAACAAAAGAAGGCGTTGGATTTTCTTGATGCTGAAATAGGGGAGTCTTCCAAAAACTATCAGTCACTTCGGGAAAAAAACGACGTGGCAGAAGCAGAGTACTCAAAAATTGCCAATCAACTTGGGCGGCCAGTACAAACCGCTATGGTTGGGGGCTATGTGCCTCTGATGGCTCTGTTAGCGATCGCTGAAATACCCGTCAACAGACTGGCGTTTGAGTTGTACTTTGAGTCCATGCCGGCGGTGTCTTTGCTGTTATCAGCAGCGGTTGGGTCGCTTCTGATCTTTTTTGCTCACACGATAGGGAAGCAAATTAAACATACACGATGTGAGTTAACAGCAACCCAGAACTCAAACACTTACCTGGCAGTCTTTGGTATTTCCGCTCTTTGTTTGTTAGTAATGGTTTACCTCGGTGCTATGAGGGAGCAAGTCGTTGCACTGGAGGGGGCCGGCGGTCTAAATTTAGAGAACATAACGTTGGAGGATTTAACCTCTGGCGATAGTCAAACCCAGAGTTGGTCATTGGCGATGGGCCCAGCGGCCTTCTTCTTAGTGGTGTTGAATTTTGCGATCTTTCTGACGGGAGTGGTGGCAGCTTTCGTTCGTCACGATTCCCACCCTTTCTTTGAGAAGCTGGCAGAAAACAGAAAAAAGGCCGAGCAGGCATTTAGCTCAGTAGTTCGTCAGTTTGAGCAGCGACAATTGGAAATACTGAAAGAGTTTGCAGCGAAGATGTCCAACTCCAGTGACGAATTTGAGGCTCGCTCCCATCAGATCGAGGACTTGCAGGGTAAGCGTATCGCTATTGATGCGGATCTGAAGCGCTCGAGGCAGCTCGTGACAAGCTATGCCATACGGATGATTCAAAGCTACCGTAAAGAAAATTTGTTGAATAGAAAATCTGCTCCCCCGGAGAGCTTTACGAGAGCAGCAGAGGACTTGGTTTCTGGGGCAGGGATATGACCTTTAATCGACTCGTCATTGCACTTGGGTTAACGCTAGTCGCCACCACGGCCTCTGGCCAATCAGTCAAAAAATATTGTGAGGATACTTCACCGAAGTACGACGTTCACCTTTTCGGGTACACGTTTGAAGATAGCTCGCTTCAAAAGATGAGTAAAAAAGTTTTGACGGACTTTCGCTCAAAGCTAAAGGTTGGTGCCCATCTTAGGATGTTTAGCCATACAGCTGATGGCTACTCGGTCACCTTCGACCAGTGCTTACCAGGGTGTCCAGAGGCAGGTTTTGTTGAGAAATTTTTCTCTAGCTCTTGTTCTGACACCGTAGCCAAACGAGACTTGAGAAAGTTCGATCGCTCTTTTGCTATAGAGGTGCTGAAAAATTACGAAACTGCTGCCGAGAAGTATGATATTTTTAAATCGGTACAGCAGCTTTCTGATGTGTACCGAAGTAGCAGTGAGTCGGCACAGGTGTACGCCGTTATATCCATGGTCCCAGCTGGCGTAAAAGCAAACGACCGTAAAGGTTTGAATTTGCTTTTTCGTAAGGGGCGAGAGGCTACCAAATTTCCCAAAGAGTTCCCTGATGTGAATCTGATTGGAGCCTCCTCCAGTAAGGAGATTCAGGGGTTTTGGGCTGACGTGTTAGACGGCAAGGCCAAGTTCAACTTCGTCCGTTATTGATTGGTTCTTGGTCTACAGGTTACGCTATCCAAAGCGGCTGCGGCGAGTCCACGATCGTAAACATCATCGAGTTGGTTACTTTGTGAAATTGACCGAACTTTGCTGCAGGCTTCCGAAAAACGGCGATCACCTGTCAAAATTGAACCTAGGTTGGTGAGCAACTGAGTTACGGCGTTAGTGTTGATTGTTTTAAGATGCCGTCGCAGTTCGCCGCCAATATCTCCCCTAGCGAGCAGTGTCTCTAGCGACTGATCCGATTGTTTCCGGTCCGCTTCGCTTAGCAGCTGTTTCGCCTCATATGCATCTACGATATATCTATGGGCTACCAAATCACCCGCCTCGGTAGCTTTTCTTAGGTATGACAATGCGTCGTCGAGTAAGTCGCTGGCCTTGAGGCCATATCGCTCATTTTGCAGCTGTTTGACTAATGTCTTGCCCACACCTCTGCAGATATCTGGAAGTTTTGTCCTATCGCAAATGATCTTTTGCTCTTCGAGCGCATTACCTGCTTGGTTTTTGGGACTAGGTTTAGGTCGTGTGTTAGGGAAGACCTCTCCCTCATTGGACTTTTTGTCAGCTTGAACTGCCTGGGGGGATACAAGGTAGTTTGTGATCTTTTGGATAAGTTCGTTGAGCTTCGCAGTTGCCTCTGTGTTTACAGAGGTACCACGACCCTGGCTCTGCTCCAATTGTTGTCTTACCGCCGCCGCAGTTCGATAGCCTTTCGGTGCTAATTCTGTCGACTTGTCATATCCCACGCTTAAAAACAGATCCCCCAAGGTGATCGCATTTTTGGCATCTAGAGTAATCCCATTTCTCTCGATCAGGCTCAGAGCCTCTTCGAGCAAGGCTATACGTTCTGATTGTTTTAGGGTTTGGTTTACTTCTGTTAGCTCAGCCACAAGCGGTAAGAACGACCGTAGATCGTTACTTGTCCTTGTTTTAGCAAGCTTGTACCTTATCCCTTTTTCCCCGGAGAATCTCTTCTTCAGTAACTCGTAGTTAGACGCCAGGTCTTCAGGTTCACCCCCAAGTGCGGCAAAGGCTGTGGGCATGGGTAAGGCGTTCCGTGCGTTCAGCACCCTCTCGAGTTCCTCTAGGTCAATGTTATCGTTACCCACAGAAACCCTGAGTAATTTTGCATACTCCACTCGGGTGTAGCCTTTTACTGGCTTACTAGCTGCGTTGCTTTGAAACCTGATAGCGGCATTTAGGTCGGATGCACTTAACGTTTGCACTGTGGAACTCAAAAACTCTAGGTGCTCACTCCATTTGTTGGGTGTTTCAGTCAACATTTGTAGCTGCAAACCATTTAACTCGGGGGGAGAGCCGGCTAATTTGGCGAATGTAAGTGCTAATTCCGTGGACTTCCGCCCCAGATCTCCGCTCGCAAAGGCTCTGGAGCTAATGATTGCAAGCTGTTGATCGCCCATTAGGGCAGCTAGCGCACAATAACTCAATTGATTGTTCTTTTGCGTAGTATTTGTCGTTGGAAGCTTTACGCAAATGCTTTTAGACACGGCGCCGGTGATCGTTAACTCTTTAGATTCGCTTTTGGACAGCGTTGGATCTACGGCTAAAAGTGCGCTTAAGACAGAGGCGGGATCAAAACTCGCCGACTCCGGATTTAGTGCTCCTGGCGCCAATCGCTTGAGTGAGTTGTAAGACGGGTTAGTAGCAAGTGTTCCTTTAAGCTCAGACTCGGCTTGCATCCTCGTTATTGATGAGGGCAGGCCGTTAAGAGCGCACTCTCTTGTTATTGTTTTGTCAGCCGATCCACCAAGTTCTGACAGCGTTTTTACTTCTTCGCAGAAATTTCGGCTTTTATATTGAGGTCTCTTGGTTATCGTGCCAAGCAGGGTGACGATCTCCTTTTGTCGGCTGAGGCTTTTGCTCTTTGCCTGAAGGCGTCGCAGGTAGGAAATAGCGCTACTGTAGGCGCCCTCCTTTTTGAAGTAGGTTGCCAGGTAAACCATTGCGGGGCTATATCCTGCTGATGCTGCCTCTTTGATTTTTGAGAGCCCTTTCTCCGAGTCCTTTGGACCACCAAGCCCTTCAAGGAGGATCCGACCTATGCCTAATTTGGCCTCTGCGGTATCTGGATTTTTTGACCACTGGCGATATGCTTCGTTGTAGTCTTTCCTGCTAAAGGCATCGGCAGCTGCACCAGCTAGTGCGCTGTGCTGAAAAAACGAACTGATTGCTAAAGCGGCGATGAATTTGAATATAGTGTGCATATGAAAAACTTCGATTTGGCTGTTTTTGTCGTTGTCGGTATCGCAGTGGTTTTGTTTGCAGCCGTTTACTTGCCTTGGATTTATATAAGGGCCAAAGCTGCAAGCCATGATTCATATGATAAGTTACCTGAGGCGGGAGTCAACGGTTGGTTGCTCCTCCTCCTTGTGCAAGCGTTCTCGACATCTCCAATTTTTGCTCTTGTGCAGTCCGCTGCGCTAATAAATAGTGCGAGTGCGGCTGGTAGTCATGCCTTCTCTAATTTCTCATATGCTTTAGTTGTTTGTTCGGTTGGAATAATCGTATTCGGGTTCAAATATCATTTGCCGCTGATCAACACACGGCGGCTAGAAGCTGTGGCTGGCGTCAAACGGTATTACTTTTATTTACCTTTTGCTGTGACTGCGGCGGTTTATTTATGTTCAAAAATATTTTTAGAGCCAACAAATCCAGAACTTCATCAACTAAGTATTCTCGATCTGCCCTCAGCGTTCTTTGGCACGGCTGTTGGTGCAGGAATCTGGTACTGGTATCTCTCAAAATCCAAGAGGGTAGCGGCAACTTATCGTGATGGTGAGTCGCCAAAGAAGCCGACCAATACGTCTCGAGCTTCAAAGGAGCCGAGCTGGGCTTTCCCTTCGCCTGCCAAAACTGAACCCGGCGCAACGAAGCTGGCGCAAGAAATAAGTGAATTTGGCGAGCAAGGCGTCCTGGGCGGTAATTTCGAGGAGTTTCCCACGGTTAGGGTGAGTCGCTACGAACTTACCTCGGTATCTGGGACTGACTTTAACCGTGATGTCTGGCAAGAGTGTCTGAGTAAATCGGGTGGCGACGAGGTGGCTGCGTTAGCGCTATATCGCCTCAGAGATAGTGGGTGATTCAGGTGCGCCTGTAGGTGCCTAATGCTGTTATGCTGTCAAGCAGAAGCCCAGCAAATGTTCCATGAAATGTTCCATGAAAGTATCAAAAAGCAATAAAAAAACCCCTGAAACCGCTTGGTTGCAGGGGTAATTTAATGTCTTTGGTGCCCAAGAGAGGACTCGAACCTCCACGCCTCGCAGCGCTAGTACCTGAAACTAGTGCGTCTACCAATTCCGCCACCTGGGCATCTCAGGAAACCGCGAGTATAGCACGCAAGTGAATCAAAAAATTATTCAAACAGAAGAGATAGAAGGCGTTGTGAGTGGCCACCGAGATGGCCATGGCTTCGTTATTTGTGAAGGGGCCCAGGCCGACATTTATTTGCCGCCGAACGAGATGCGGGCGGTCTTGCACCGCGACCGCGTTAAGGTGAAGCTAGGGCGCGTAGATCGGCGGGGGCGTTCTGAGGGGCGCGTGACGGAAATCGTTGAGCGAGCGAGCGAAACGATTATTGGGCGCCTTTTAAACGAGTCGGGTGTTTTCGTCGTCGCGCCAGAAGACAAGCGCTATGGCCAGGACATATTGATACCTAAGAACGCGGTCGGAGCAGCCGACCTTGGGCAGGTGGTCGTGGTTGAGCTCACTGAGCCGCCAGCGCTTTATGGACAACCCGTTGGCCGTATCAAGGAGGTGTTGGGTGAGATCGATGACCCTGGGATGGAAATCGAGATTGCTGTGCGCAAGTACAGCGTGCCCCATGTTTTTTCTGACGAGTGCTTGAAGTTGGCGAAAGATCTGCCGGAGAAGGTGCGTCCGGTAGACAAAAAAGACCGCATTGACCTGACCGATGTGCCCTTTGTGACGATTGACGGTGAGGATGCGCGCGATTTTGACGATGCGGTTTACTGTGAGCCCGCCAAGGTAGGGCGCTCCAAAGGGTGGCGCCTGTTGGTTGCGATCGCTGACGTGAGTCACTATGTGCAGCCAGGTAACGCGATCGACGTTGATGCGTTTGAGCGCGCCACTAGCGTGTACTTTCCGCGCCGGGTGATCCCGATGCTGCCGGAGAAGCTGTCAAATGGCTTGTGCTCGCTGAATCCCAACGTGGAGCGTTTGTGCATGGTCTGTGACATGCTCATAAATAAAGACGGTGACATTCACGGCTACCAGTTCTACCCGGCGGTCATGTTTAGCCATGCACGTTTGACGTACACCGAAGTGGCGACTATGTTGCAAAACACGCGTAGTCATGAGGCGTTGGCAAAGGCTGATGTCGTTCCGTATTTACTCAACTTGCAAGACGTTTACCGCGGGTTGATGCAGAGCCGGCAACGCCGTGGTGCGGTTGACTTTGAGACCGTTGAAACGCAAATGATTGCTGATGAACTCGGCCGGATCGAGCGTATCGTGCCTCGGGTTCGCACGGAGGCGCATCGCTTAATTGAGGAGGCCATGTTGGCCGCGAACGTGTGTGCGGCGGAGTTTATCGCGCAGAGCAAGCAGTCGGGATTGTTCCGTGTTCATGAGGGACCGCCGGCCCAAAAGCTAGAGGTGTTGCGTAACTATTTGCGCGCGATGGGGGTGACGGGAACGGTGAGTGATGACCCCAAGCCCGGAGAGTTTCAGGCCATTGCGCAAGCAACCAAAGACCGCCCGGAGGCCAAGCAGATTCATATGATGCTTTTGCGATCCATGCAGCAAGCCATTTATACGCCCATCAATAACGGCCACTTTGGCCTGGCGTTTGATGCGTATACGCATTTCACTAGCCCGATCCGCCGCTACCCTGATCTGTTGGTACACCGAGCGATTAAGGCGATTTTGGCGGGTAAAAAATATAGTTTGCCGGATAGCTTGCTCACGATGAAGCGGCCGCCCATGCGTAAAAAGCCAGCGGGCGCGGTGCCAGAGAAACCTAAAAAACCATTGACGGGGCAGAGCCTAGCCTGGGAAATGGCGGGCTTGCACTGCAGCGCGAATGAACGCCGTGCTGATGAGGCGAGCCGAGATGTCGAGGCGTGGCTCAAGTGCAAATACATGCGCGAGCATCTGGGCGAGGAGTTCACCGGGACCGTATCAAGTGTTACGAGCTTTGGCTTGTTTGTGACCTTGGATGCGATGTATGTAGAGGGCTTGGTGCACATCACAGAGCTGGGCGGTGACTTTTTCCGTTTCGATGAAATGCGCCAAGAGCTTCGCGGTGAGCGCACGGGCATACGTTACAGCTTGGGGTCGGTCGTGAACATACAGGTAAGTCGCGTCGATTTGGACGGTCGGCGCATTGACTTTAGGCTGGTCAAGCCCGAGCTTGACGGCGTGAGTGGTGGGCGCTATGCCGATGCGGTGGACGCGAACGGCAATGGCTCGGGGGGGCGGAGCGGACACACCTCGCCGTCTGGCACGGCAGCCAAGTCCAGCAAACCCACTAAACTAAACAGGGGGGCAAAGCATGCAAGCCCCAAGCCGGCCGGAAGTCCCAAACCGAGTGCGGGCAAGGGCGGTAAGCAAAAGAGCCGACGCGGTGCGCGGTAGGCGCGTCGTCACACAGGTTTAGATCATCTGGTTTTTTGGGAGTTTTTTGTGCAGCTTGTTTACTCGTTGTTTGATTTGCTTGCGTTTGCGCTGATTGGTGCAACATTGCTACGTGGCTGGATGATTGCCGCTGGACTGACGCTGGTGGTGCAACCGGGGCGTTTTGTGGTTGCGGTCACTGACTGGCTGGTGCAACCTTTAAGACGCATTTTGCCGGGTGGCATGTCGCTCGGGCGTTGGGATGGTGCGTGTGTGTTTGCCGCACTTATTTTGGCGTTAGCCTACGGTGGTTTGTGGACGGCCTTGTTGGTCTCTAATTCAGGCGCCCAAGTGGCGCTGAGCACGTGGATGCTGGCTATCCCTGTTGCGGCGCTGAAGATGCTGGCGCGGGTAGCGCTGCAAGGGCTTTTTTATCTGTTGCTGATGTACGCCGTGCTGTCGTGGGTGCAACCGCAGTCGCCCGCCATGGGGTTCTTAGACCGTTTAATTAGCCCCGTGTTGCTGCCGTTTCAGCGAGCAATTCCCCGCATCGGCGGCATAGACCTCTCCGCCTTGGTGTTGATGCTCATCTTGCAGGTGTTACTGGGCTTGGTCGTTTAGCTGTTTAGCGATACCCAAAATGGCGCTGTCGTGTCCATGCAGTTGCCACAGCATCAAGCCGACTGGCAACTGTCCGGGCTCTTGGCAGGGAATGGTGATCGCGCAGCCGTCTAAGAAGTTAACAGTAGACGGGTTGCGAAGTAGCAAGCGGTTGACACGCAAGTAAGCCTCTTCGTGCGCCGCACCCGGTGCCAAGTCGGCAAGCGCGGGCGCGACCATTGGGACGGTTGGGCTGATCATCGCGTCAACGCCCTGAAGTGCCGGTGCCAACTGAACCGCAAGACGCTTACGGGCAGAGAGCAGGTCCCAATAGTCCGCTGCAGAGACGTTTGCTGCCGTTTCGATTCGTGTCTTTACCCGAGGGTCGAAGGTCACACCGGGTGCTTTGAGGTTGTTTCGGTGAAAGGCGTAGGCCTCTACGGCGACCAAGGGCGCGCTAGACTGGCACGCGAGGACGTCGGCGAGCGCCGGTGTGGCGACCTCTACGAGCGTGATGCCTGCTTGTCGGAGCGTGCGCAAGGTGTTTTCCCAGGCGATACCCACACCCGCGTCCAAGTCATCAAGGTGCACGTGGCTGGGTATTCCCAGTCGGAGATGACTCACCGGCTTGGCCCAGTGGGCAACGGCTTGACCGCTCAACACTTGGTGAACGGCGATGGCTTGGTTGACGTCGCGCGTGATCGCGCCCACGGTGTCCAAACTGCTCGCTAAGGGGTAGGCGCCCGCCAGCGGGACCGCATTTTGGCTACTTTTAAAGCCAACGAGACCACACAATGCCGCAGGTATGCGCAGGGAGCCACCGGTGTCACTACCCAGCCCGATATCGGCCATACCGAGGCCCACACTCACGGCGGCGCCGCTGGATGAGCCGCCAGGGATTCGGGGGACTTCACGGTCAGCGGGGTTATGTGGGGTACCAAAATGTGGGTTGATGCCAATGCCCGAAAACGCGAACTCCGTCATGTTGGTGCGCCCGATAGTGACCGCTCCGGCGGCCTTGAGGCGTTTGAGTGCGGGCGCATCTTGCGTTGCGGGCGCGCACTTGTTGCGGCTTGGGGACCCGGCGGTGGTGACCTGACCCGCAATATCAAATAAGTCCTTCACGGAAACGGTGGCTCCAAATAAGGGCGGCGTCGGGTAGGCGTGCTGGGTCAGGGCGTGCATGAGCTGCAGTCGGGCATCATCGGCATCGACGCGAAGCATGGTGTGCGCGCCACGGGGGTCATTTGTGGCCTCCAAGCAGGACTCAAGATGGGTAAATGCAGGGTGCTGGCTGATGTGCATGGCGGCGTTGTGGCAAGGGGTTGATCAAACGGTAGCTTAACGGGAAGCCATCGGACGCGCTCGCATACTTTATACCGAATTCTTGCTATAATCGATTGGCTTTGCCCATAGTGGGCAGTGCGTAATCGCGAAGGCACCCGCTTAGGTGTTGGCTTATATGGCGTCTTTTGGGTCGTGTCGTGAGCTGATTTGGGTGTACTTTAAGACTTAACCTCAAGATAGGAAATATCATGGCAGTAACTATGCGTGAAATGCTGGAAGCCGGTGTCCACTTTGGTCACCAAACGCGCTTCTGGAACCCAAAGATGGCCCAGTACATTTTTGGCCACCGCAACAAAATTCACATCATTAACCTAGAGAAGTCACTTCCAAAGATGGAAGAGGCGCTTAAGTTTGTCCGTCAATTGTCGGCGAACGGTGGCAATGTGTTGATGGTCGGTACCAAGCGTCAATCGCGCGATACCGTGATGGAGGAAGCACAACGCGCTGGCGTGCCCTTCGTGACCCAGCGTTGGTTGGGCGGTATGTTGACCAACTTCAAGACGGTCAAGACGTCGATCAAGCGTTTGAAAGACATGCAGGTTCAGCTCGAAGGCGGCCTGGATCACATGAGCAAAAAAGAGCAGCTCACGTTTACACGTGAAATGGAAAAGCTCGAGCGTGATATCGGTGGTATTCAAAACATGCCGGCATTGCCTGACGCTATCTTTGTGATTGACGTCGGCTATCACAAAATCGCGATTTTGGAAGCGCGTAAGTTGGGTATTCCATTGGTCGGTGTCGTGGACTCCAACCACTCGCCCGAAGGTATCGACTACGTGATCCCCGGTAACGACGACTCATCCAAGGCCGTGGCGTTATACGCCCATGCCGTGGCTGATGCCATCATCGATGGTCGTGCAAACGCTAACTCAACCGTGGCACAAGCGGCCGCGACAGAAGGCGAAGACGAGTTTGTGGAAGTGGCTGACGGCTCTGCCGCCTAAAGCGCCCTGCTTTGTCTGCAAGGGGCTTATGGCCCCTTTTTTGTAACTGGTACCGAAGCTGACAAATGGCTTCCGTACGCAACGGAGAAAAAATATGGCTATTACCGCTGCAATGGTTGGCGAACTGCGCGCCAAGACCGACGCACCCATGATGGAGTGCAAGAAAGCCCTCACGGAAGCTGATGGCAACATGGAAAAAGCAGAAGAAATTCTGCGCGTTAAGTTGGGTAACAAGGCTGGTAAAGCGGCTACCCGCGTGACGGCAGAAGGTATTGTGGCCTCCTTCATTGAAGGCAAGCAAGGCGCGTTGATTGAAGTGAACTGCGAAACCGACTTCGTCACCAAGAACGAGAGCTTCTTGGCGTTGTGTAACACCGCCGCTGAGTTGGTGGCCAAGCACAACCCAGCCTCGGTTGAAGCCATGGGCGCGTTGCCCTGTGAAATCGACGGATTTGGACCAACGCTGGAAGATACCCGCAAAGGCTTGATCGGTAAGATTGGCGAAAACATGTCGTTCCGCCGCTTCAAGCGTGTCGATGGCACGTCTGTCACCAGCTATCTGCACAGCGGCCGTATTGGCGTATTGGTCGAGTTTGAAGGCGCTGAATCAGCCGCTCGTGATGTGGCGATGCACATTGCTGCCATGAAGCCGGTCGCGTTGTCATCTGCGGACGTTCCTGCTGAGCTGGTCGCCAAAGAGCGTTCAGTTGCAGAGGCGAAAGCCGCTGAGTCAGGCAAGCCTCCTGAAATCGTAACCAAGATGGTTGAAGGCTCTATTGCCAAGTACCTCAAAGAGGTGAGCTTGATGGATCAGGCGTTTGTTAAGAACGACAAGCAGACCATTGCGCAAATGCTGAAAGAAAATGCAACCACGGTGAGCGCATTCACGATGTATATCGTGGGTGAAGGTATCGAGAAAAAGGTGGATGACTTTGCAGCCGAGGTGGCAGCGCAAGTTGCCGCAGCAAAAGCGTCGTAATCTAGCTTTTCGCGATAAGCTAACGGCAAGGGGCTTGTCCCCTTGCACACCTAATTTATGAATCACTGATTGAGGAAATCATCATGGCGACTTTCAAGCGTATTTTGTTGAAATTGTCAGGTGAGGCTTTGATGGGTGATGATGCCTTCGGCATCAACCAAGACACCATTCGCCGGATGGCGAGCGAGGTCGTCGAAATTACCAAGATGGGCGTACAGGTCGCGCTTGTAATTGGTGGCGGTAACATTTTTCGTGGGGTTGCTGGTGGTGCGATCGGCATGGACCGCGCGACAGCGGACTACATGGGCATGTTGGCAACGGTGATGAACTCTCTCGCGTTGTCCGACAGCCTGGACAAGGCGGGTGCGACGTCACGTGTGATGTCTGCCATCAGCATTGAGCAAGTGGTTGAGCCTTACGTGCGCCCCAAGGCACTGCAGTATCTTGAGGAGGGTAAGGTGGTGATTTTTGCGGCAGGCACTGGTAATCCGTTTTTTACAACGGACACCGCCGCTGCGTTGCGCGGCGCAGAGATCGGTGCCGAGGTGGTCTTGAAGGCAACCAAGGTCGACGGCGTCTACACCGCAGACCCAGCAAAAGACCCCGCGGCAACGCGTTACACGACACTCACATTTGACGAGGCAATGATGCGTAATCTGCAAGTGATGGACGCGACTGCCTTCGCGTTGTGCCGTGACCAGAATTTGCCCATTAAGGTTTTTAGTATTTTGAAAGAAGGGGCACTCAAACGTGTCGTTTTGGGTGAAGACGAGGGCACATTGGTGCACCTGTAATCGCTGATTTAGGAGATTTATATGACGGCTCTGGCAGAGATCAAAAGCAATGCTGAACACAAAATGACGCAATCGATTGAGTCATTTAAGACGGCTTTACAGCGTGTGCGTACGGGGCGACCTTCCCCGTCGCTCCTGGATGTAGTTGAGGTCGATTACTACGGCTCTTTGGTGCCGATTTCGCAGGTGGCGAACGTGAGTTTGCTGGATGCGCGTACGTTGGGCGTGGCACCTTGGGAAAAAGGTATGGGTGCCAAAATTGAGAAGGCGATTCGTGATTCCGATTTGGGGTTGAACCCCGCGTCGCAGGGTGACTTGATTCGCGTCCCCATGCCAGCAATGACAGAAGAGCGACGCAAAGAGTTGACTAAGCTCGTGCGTAACGAGGGTGAGAGTGCCAAGATAGCGATTCGCAACCTGCGTCGCGATGCGAATGAATCCGTTAAGCGGTTGGTAAAGGACAAAGAGGCGTCTGAAGATGACGAGCGACGTTCGCAGGAAGAAGTTCAAAAAGTAACCGATAAATTTATCGGCGAGGTCGACAGTTTGGTGACCTCTAAAGAAGCCGATATCATGGCGGTTTGAAGTCACTAAAGGGCGCCCGAAACGGCGCCCTTTTTTCTAAGGGCTGTGCGCCAGAAAAAATCTCTCTCACATGCTGATCCCACGAATTATTACTGCCATCGCGTTGTTAGCGGTGCTGTTACCCGCCTTGTTTGCGGGGACGCCGCAGCCGTTTGCGTTGGTGACGTTGTTGCTCATCGTTGCAGGCTGTTGGGAGTGGGGTCGTTTGAATGGCTTGTCATCGCAGGCCGCACTCTTGTCGGGTGTGGTGGTAGGTGGTTGTCTGGCCGCGGCTTGGTGGCACGGCAGCGTGGAGGCCTTGGCGGGTAGTGGCGTGATGCCTGCGGCGCTTGAGCGAGCCACTTGGTTGGTGGTCACCACGGTTTGGGTTCTTGGGTCCGCTTATTTGATACGCGCGGGTGTGGGACAGTGGTCCAACGTTGCGCGGCCGTTGCGACTGATTCTGGGCTGGCTACTGCTGGCTGCAACGTGGTGGGCCATGGCACGGGCGCGTGTCGTCGGCATCAATTTCCTATTGTCCCTGATGGTTCTGGTTTGGGTCGCCGATGTGGCCGCCTACTTCGGTGGCCGTGCATGGGGTAACCGAAAGTTAGCAGCCAGCATCAGTCCCGGTAAGACGTGGGCGGGTGCCTACAGCGGGCTCGTAGGGGTACTGGTTTTGGCTGCCGTTTGGGTGCAGGTAGATCACTATGGGTGGGTCGATAGCCCCAGCGTGTTTTCTGTTTTGTACGATCGCCATCCGGTTTTGATGGTGGTTGGTGTCCTGTTTTTGGTGACGATGGCGGTTGTTGGCGATCTGATGGAGTCTTTGGTTAAGCGCAGTGTGGGCGTCAAAGACTCGAGTGGCCTCTTGCCAGGCCATGGTGGGGTGTTGGATCGCGTGGATGCCTTGCTCCCCGTATTGCCGATGGGCATGATGTTGGTGACGGTTTAAGTGATGGAGAAACCTGTGGCAAGCATTACCGTTTTGGGCTCAACGGGCTCGATTGGAACCAACACGCTCGATGTGTTGGCGCGCCACCCTGAGCGGTTTAGTGTCTATGCGTTGACCGCTGCACGACAAGTCGACCTGCTGCTGGCCCAGTGCCTGCGTTTCAACCCGACGTGGGCGGTGATGACGGACCCCGATGCCGCCAAACAGCTGGAAGAGCGCCTAGGCGCTGAAGGCTCGCGTACGCGAGTTGCCAGCGGCGCCGATGCGTTGGTGGAGGTGGCGCAACACGAGCGTGTTGATATGGTGATGGGCGCCATCGTTGGGGCGGCGGGCTTACCGCCGTGCCTGGCTGCGGCGCAAGCGGGTAAGCGCTTATTACTGGCTAATAAAGAGGCCTTGGTCGTGGGCGGCGATTTCTTTATGTCCGCAGTCCGCCAAGGGGGTGGTCGGTTGCTCCCCATTGACAGTGAGCATTCTGCTATTTTTCAGTCACTGCCGGAGGACCCTGCAACATGGGAGCGGCGAGTGGAAAAAATCATATTGACCGCATCTGGAGGACCTTTCCGGACCCGAGATATCGCCACTTTCGCCGACATCACGCCCGAGCAAGCGGTCGCCCATCCCAATTGGGTGATGGGTAGAAAAATATCGGTCGACTCTGCAACGATGATGAACAAGGCCTTGGAGGTCATCGAGGCCCATTACCTGTTCGGATTACCCGCGAGTCGCTTAGAGGTTGTGATCCACCCGCAGAGCATCATCCATTCCATGGTGCAGTATCACGATACGTCGGTGGTGGCGCAGTTGGGCACAGCGGATATGCGCGTGCCCATTGCCTACGGCCTGTCGCACCCTGAGCGTGTTGTCTCCGGTGCATCGCCGCTGAGCTTTGACGCCCTGACTGGGCTCACCTTTGAAAAGCCAGACCCGCGCCGCTTCCCCGGGCTGGGGCTTGCCTGGGCGGCACTAGAAGGCCGTGCGGGAAGCACGGCGGTGCTGAACGCTGCGAATGAGGTGGCGGTAGATGCGTTTTTAAATCGGCGTATTCGTTTTGATCAAATTCATGTGGTGAACCAAGAAACGTTGTCGTCGTCTTGGGATGGCGAGACGGACTCGCTAGAGGCCTTGTTAGCTTTGGATGGGCAGGCGCGGCAGCGCGCTGCCTCCGTGGTCTCGGCGTTGTAAACACACGATGTTGACCGTACTCGCTTTTGTCGTGGGCATGGGGTCGCTGATCGCGTTCCATGAGTTCGGACACTTTGCTGTCGCGCGCCTTTGTGGCGTGCGTGTGCTGCGTTTCTCTATCGGTTTTGGCCGTCCGATTTATCGTTGGCAGCGGGATCCGAGCGCAACGGAGTTCGTGCTGTGCCTCTTGCCGCTGGGGGGGTACGTGCGAATGCTGGACGAGCGAGATGGCGCTGTTGGGCCCGACGATCTCTCTCGTACCTTTAATCGCAAACCATTGGCCCAGCGCGCGGCCATCGTGGCGGCAGGGCCTGCTGCCAATGCGCTGCTCGCCGTCCTTTTGTACGCAGCGGTTCAGTGGATCGGTGTGCTGACTTATGCGCCCATCATTGGCGCGCCGCTGCCCGGTAGCGTGGCTGCGCAGGCCGGGTTAGCGGCGCAGGACCATATTCGTACCGTCAAGGTGGGCGGTGGTGAGTCGCAGACAATTAATGCATTTAGCGAGCTTGGGTGGGCCGCTGCGGCTGCCTTGTCTAGTGGGGAGACACTCACCCTCGGGGTGTCCGCGAAAGAGAATGGTATTCCTCGTGAGCGCGTGTTGCGACTTGATCGCTTGCTGTCTGACACGGGAGCGACCACGCCGTTGGCGCGCGTGGGCATCGTTGCCCCCTATATGCGCCCCGTGCTGGGGGAGTTGTTGCCCGACGGCGCTGCGGTGAGTGCGGGTTTGCGCACCGGTGATTTGGTGCTGGCGATCAATGATCGGCGTATCAGCGATGCGCAGCAGTTGCGATTAGCCATACAGGCGGCAGTCGTCCAGCGTGCAGATGGCCGCTGGGATGCCTTATCTGACGATTGGCTAGTCGATAGGGGCGGGCGGGCGCTCACGCTATCCGTTACGCCGGCGCTGGTCGCGAACCCCGCCAACGGGAGCGTGGTCCCTTACATTGGCCGGATTGGTGCGTATATTGGTGAGGCGCCCACAGGGGTTTTACGTCAAAGCGGCTTGTGGGAGGGTCTTGATCTGGGTGCGCGCAAGGCGTGGCAAACTGCGACGATGTCCGTTGCAACCATTGGGCAGTTGCTCGTCGGCGATGCGTCGATTAAGCAGTTGAGCGGCCCGGTCGCTATCGCGGGGGTCGCTGGGCAGACAGCGAATTTGGGTTTAGCGCCGTATTTGTCGTTCTTGGCGCTTTTGAGTGTCAGCCTAGCGATTCTGAATCTGCTTCCCATTCCCGTTTTAGACGGGGGCCACCTGATGTATTATCTCTGGGAAGCGGCGGTGGGAAAGCCGGTTTCTGACGCGTGGCTTGTCCGATTCCAGCGCGCTGGTTTGTTCGCCCTCTTGATGCTGATGGTCATCGCCTTGTCAAATGACATCGCCCGTTTAATGGGCTAAAAACTACATGCAAACATCTTTATTGCGCCACACTTTTCGGTTTTTGAGCACCTTGTTTGTGGGGTGCTGTTTGGTGGTGGGGCAGGCGATGGCAGCGGCGCCTTTTAAAATTGCAGACATCCGGGTGGAGGGTTTGCAGCGCGTAGAGGCGGGCACAGTGTTCGCTTCCTTGCCGTTTCGTGCCGGCGACGACTACACCGATGACAAGGGTAGTTTGGCCATCCGAGCGTTGTTCGGACTCTCGCTGTTTAAGGACGTCCGCATCGAGGTGCAGGATCAGGTGGTGGTCGTGGTGGTCCAAGAACGCCCAAGCGTGGCCGACATCAATTTCACGGGTCTGAAGGAATTTAAGCCGGATGCGGTGGCTAAGGTGCTTAAGGACATCGGTCTCGCTGAGGGCAGGCCGTATGACCGGGCACTAGAGGATAAAGCCGTTCAAATCATCAAAGGTCAGTACATCGGGCGCGGGATCTACACCGCCGAGGTGGTGGTGACGGCGACGCCCATCGCGCGTAACCGCGTAAATCTGAACTTTCAGGTCGTGGAGGGTTCGGTATCAACGATCAAAGAGTTTCGTATTTTGGGTAACCAGTACTACCCAGAATCTGAGTTGCGCGACCTGCTGACCCTGGATACGGGCAATTGGATGAGTTGGTATACCAAGTCAGACCGCTATTCCAAGGTCAAGCTAAACGGCGATTTGGAGGCCTTGCGCGCGTTTTATGTGAGCAACGGGTTTTTAAATTTTAAGATTGAGTCAACGCAGGTGGCCATCTCACCCGATAAGTCGTCGGTATCGGTGGTGGTAAATATCCAAGAGGGGCAGCGTTTCGTTGTCTCTGGTGTGCGACTAGAGGGTAATTACCTGGGCAAGGAAGCGGACTTTCTCTCCAAGGTGGTTGTCACGGCAGGTAAGCCTTACAACGAAAATACCGTCTCGGAGACCGTGGCCGGTTTGACGCGCTATTACGGTGACTTTGGCTATGCCTTCGCGCGAGTCGTTCCGCGCAATGTGGTTGATCAAGAAAAGCAAACCGTGGATGTTGTGCTGCAAGGTGACCCAGGTCAACGCGCGTATGTTCGGCGCATCGAGGTGCAGGGGAACTTGCGCACCCGTGACGAGGTGGTACGGCGTGAGTTACGGCAAAACGAGGCTACGTGGTATGACGGGCGACTGATTCGTTTGTCGCGGGATAGGATCAACCGCTTGGGTTACTTCACGGATGTGAGTATCCAAAACCGTGCGGTGCCGAATGCGCCCGACCAGGTGGATTTGGTCCTGTCCGTCGTGGAGCGCCCGACAGGTAATCTATCGATTGGTGCAGGGTTTGGTAACGAAGAGGGTTTGTCGCTGGTTGCCGGCATCCAGCAGGAGAACGTTTTTGGCTCAGGGCAGTCGCTGGGCTTCAATATCAATACCAGCTCGTTCAATCGCACCCTTCAGGTGGATACCACGGACCCGTTTTTTACCGATGATGGCGTCTCTCGGACCTATGCCGTGTCGCTTACGACTAACAAACCTTTGGATACCGTCGGCGGCAGTTACACCATTCAGCGAAAGCGGGCCAACGTCAGCTTCGGTATCCCCATCAGTGAGCTGGATCGGATATTTGTCGGTGCGGGCCTGGAGTCCACCTCCATAACCGGCGGTCAGTCCTTGGCCCAGCAAGCGTTTGTTACCGAATTTGGCTCACCAGCCATTGGGGTTCCGGTGACGCTCGGGTGGTCACGCGATAGTCGGGATAGCTTTTTAGCGCCCACCGCGGGACGCTATCAACGCATCAACACGGAAGTGAGTGCGGCGGGTGATACCCGTTATGTAAAGGTCGACTATCAGTTTCAACAGTACTGGCCGCTGACCAAGCGCTACACCTTTGCGGTGAATACCGAGTTTGGGTATGGTACGGGTCTGGGCGGGCGCTCGTTCCCCCTGCTAAAAAATTATTTTGGTGGCGGTCAGGGCTCGGTGCGCGGTTTCGGGCAGGGCACCCTTGGTGGGTTGAGCGCCTCAGTGGCCGCTCCCAGTGATCGTAGCCAAGACATTCGTGTAGGCGGCAGCCGCAGCGTGTTGTTGAATACGGAGTTGATCGCGCCGTTCCCCGGCGTCGGCAACGACCCCACACTGCGCATGTTCGCTTTCATTGACGCCGGTTCTATTTACTGCACGGCAAGTGCAACGGTCACGTGCGCAAGCAATGCGTTGCGGGTGAGCTCGGGAGTGGGGCTAAGTTGGCTATCTCCGGTAGGTCCGCTGCGGTTGTCTTGGTCAAATGCGCTGAGAAAAGAAACGACGGACACGACGCAAACCATTCAATTCCAAATTGGAACCAGCTTTTAAATGAAAAAATTATTCACCAATTTATGCCTCGTAACAGCAACGCTGTTCGTCTTGCCTACATTTGCCGCAGAATTCAAAGCAGGGTTTGTAAGTACGCCGCGCGTCTTACAAGAGTCCAGCGTGGCGAAAGCCGCACAGGTGCGTCTCGAGCAAGAGTTCTCAAAGCGGGAAAAGACGCTGAATGACATGGGCGCCAAGGTGAAGGACGTTGCGGCAAACTTGGAGAGGGATGCCCCGACGCTATCGGAGTCCAAACGCGTGCAAAAGCAGCGTGAGTTGGTTGAGTTAGACCAAGATTTTCAGCGTAAAAAGCGTGAGTTCCAAGAAGACCTCGCTATTCGAAAAAACGAAGAGCTACAAAAGGTATTGCAACTCGCAAATGAAGCCATCAAGAAAATTGCGAAGGCTGAAAACTTTGACCTGATTTTGCAGGATGCCGTGTACATGAACGCCAAACACGACATCACAGAGCGTGTGATGAAGGCCTTAGACTCGGCTCAGTGAACTGGTAGCAATCAGGCATGGCAGCGACGTTTTCTACCACCGTTGCGGACGTGATTGCGGCGATAGGTGGCGAGTGCCGAGGTGATGCGGCTTTGCCATTGGTGGAGATTGCACCCATAGAGAGGGCGGGTGTGCAGGCGATTAGCTTTGTCGCCAACCTGCGCTACCAATCTAAGTTGGACGATAGCGCCGCGGGGTGTGTCATTGTGTCTGAGGCGTTGGCCGCCAAAGCGCAGCAGCGCGGAACCTGCATCGTGACACCAGACCCCTACGCCTATTTTGCGCGCTTGACCCAGTGGTGGAAGCGTTCCGCGCAGTCGCTGGACCCCCAACAGGGCGTCCCGACCGGGTCGCGTATCCACCCGACAGCGGTGATTGATTCCGATGCATGGGTCGCTGAAGACGCCACGGTTGGTCCCTTTACGTGGGTGGGTCCTGGGGCCGTTGTCAGCTCCCAAGTCGTATTGAGGGGGCATGTGTGCGTCGAAGCGGGTGCGCATGTGGGGGCGCACACGATCATCCATTCGCACGTGACCGTTGGCAACGACTGTGTGGTCGGACAGCGCTGCATTGTCCATGCCGGCGTCGTTATTGGCGCTGACGGGTTTGGTTTTGCGCCGCATGAGGGCACCTGGCTAAAGATAGAACAGTTGGGGACGGTGCGCATTGGTGACGATGTTGAAATTGGGGCGAACACCTGCATTGATCGCGGTGCGCTTGGCGATACGGTGATCTCGGACGGTGTGAAGTTAGACAACCTCATTCAGGTTGGTCACAACGTCTATATCGGCCCCCATTCGGCGATGGCTGGTTGTGTCGGCATTGCAGGTAGCGCCCGCATTGGGGCGCGCTGTACGGTGGGCGGCGGCGCGGTCGTTTTGGGCCACCTATCGCTGGCAGACGATGTGCATATATCGGCGGCAACGGTGGTGACTCGGTCAATTAACAAGCCAGGTCACTACACCGGCGTGTTTCCCATAGACGAGAATGCGCAATGGGAAAAAAATGCCGTCGCACTCAAGCAATTGGGCAAATTGCGTGAGCGCTTGCGCCGTTTAGAAAGCGATAATAAAGCCTCTGACGCCTAACGACGGCATGACGGCACAACGTCGCGGCTGCCATGCCGTGGCAGTCTAGATCACCTGTCAACATAGAGAGCCTGCACCATGATGGACATTCATCAAATTTTAAAGAAGCTTCCCCATCGTTATCCCTTCCTGTTAGTCGATCGCGTGATTGAAATCAAAAAGGGAGAAAGTATTCGCGCGCTGAAAAATGTCACGATGAACGAGCCGTTCTTTGGTGGCCATTTCCCTCACCGCCCCGTGATGCCCGGTGTTCTGATGCTGGAAGCGCTCGCCCAAGCTGCGGCCTTATTGGCTTTCGAGACGTTGGGTACCGAGCTTGACGACGAGACCGTCTATTATTTTGCGGGTATTGACGGTGCGCGTTTCAAGCGCCCTGTGGAGCCGGGTGACCAGCTGATACTGGAGGCGGAATTGATTCGCATGAAAGCGGGTATTTTTAAATTCGCGACGCGCGCCAAAGTGGATGATGCGATCGCCGCCGAAGCCGAGCTGATGTGCACCATGCGAAAAATAGCCTAATCGGCGAGCTTGGTATTTGATAAGGTTTCGGTATGTCTCTCATTCACCCCACCGCTGTTATTGACCCTAGGGCAGACCTTGACGGCTCTGTGACCGTCGGCCCCTATAGCGTCATCGGTCCAGATGTCCGAATAGGCGCACGCACCCGTGTTGGTCCACACTGCGTGATTGAAGGGCACACGACCATTGGAGAGGATAACCATATTTTCCAATTCTCCAGTTTGGGCGCCATTCCACAAGACAAGAAATATGCGGGCGAACCGTGTGAATTGGTGATTGGAAACCGCAACACGATACGTGAGTTTTGCACCTTCAATATTGGCTCTCCTGGCGACGTGGGCGTCACCCGCTTGGGTGATGACAACTGGATCATGGCCTATGTTCACCTCGCACATGACTGTCAGGTGGGTAACCACACGATCTTTGCCAACAACACGCAATTGGCAGGACACGTGCACGTGGGTGATTGGGTTATCTTGGGTGGGTTCACGGTCGTGCATCAGTTTGTGCGTATTGGCGCCCATGGGATGACTTCCATGTGCGCCTTGCTTTTTGCAGATCAACCACCGTTTGTGATGAGCCAAGGCCAGCCGGCTGCGGCGCGCTCCATGAACTTCGAGGGCTTGCGCCGCCGCGGCTTCTCCGCGGAACGCATCGCCTGCGTCAAATCTATGCATAAAGCGCTTTACCGAGATGGTCTGTCTTTGACTGACAGCATCGCGGCAGTCAAGGCGCTCTCGACGCCGTCGTCTGAGTCACAGTCCGATGTGGACATGATGGTCGCGTTTTTGGAGAGCGTGGACCCCAAGCGAGGAATTGTCCGTTGATCAGCCCGCCATATTGCGGCGGTTGATGGGGTGGCCAAAGCATGGTGAATATCGGCATGGTTGCGGGCGAGGCCTCAGGCGATATGCTCGCTGGCTTGTTGCTGGGCGGGCTAAACGCGCAGGGAGTTGATCATCAGAGTGTGGGCATTGGTGGACCACTGATGGCTGCGAGCGGGTTTACGCCGTGGTGGTCTTATCACGAGTTGGCGGTGCGCGGCTACGTCGAGGTCCTGCGTCACTATCCACGAATTGTGGGCATTCGACGGCAATTGGCCGACCGCTTGATGGCGCGTAAGCCCGACTTGTTTGTGGGCGTTGATGCCCCAGATTTCAATCTCGACCTTGAGCTGAAGTTACGCAGCAATGGGATACCCACCGTGCATTTCGTAAGTCCGTCTATCTGGGCGTGGCGTCCTGAGCGAATAGGTAAGATCAGAGCGGCCTGCGACCACGTGCTCTGCATTTTCCCATTTGAAGTTGACATTTACGAGCGAGCCGATGTGCCCGCCACGTATGTGGGGCATCCACTCGCCGACGTCATGCCCATCACGCCTGAGCGCGCGCTTGCCCGCGCGGGGTTGGGTGTTCGGCAGGATGGACCCGTGGTGGCTGTGTTACCTGGCAGTCGAACGGCAGAAATTGCCCATTTATCACCTGCTTTCTTTGCGGCTGCAAAATTGATTCACGCCGAACAAGCCGATGCATTATTTTTGTTGCCAGCGGCGCCGAGTAAACTGCCGCAGATTCAGCGTGAGTTGGCGCGCGCCGGCTTGGCGTCCGTTGACTGGTTGCAGGTGATCGATGGGCAATCACAGGCGGTATTAACCGCGAGTGACGCCACGCTGATAGCGAGTGGTACCGCGACATTAGAGGCCGCGCTGGCGAAGTGCCCGATGGTGATCGCCTACAACATGCCGTTCATCAGCTGGCAAATTATGAAACGCAAACGTCTACAGCCGTGGGTCGGACTACCGAACATATTGGCGCAACGCTTCGTTGTACCGGAGTTGCTACAGTCTGAGGTGACGGCTGAACGTCTTGCCCGCGAGACCCTGCGCTGGTTGCGGGATGCCGATGCGCACGCCGCTGCGTGTGCGACGTTTACCGAGTTGCACCACACCTTGAAAATGAATACCGCCCTGGTAGCTAGCGATGCGATCCAAAAAGTTATTGCCCGTTAACCCCTCAACCGGGCAGACAGCTCTGAGCTGGGACCCACCAGGACTGATCGCCGGGGTAGATGAGGCTGGCCGTGGGCCCTTGGCTGGGCCAGTTGTGGCCGCAGCGGTCATATTAGATGACCTGCAACCAATTCTTGGGTTGAACGACTCCAAAAAACTGTCCGAACGCAAACGTCAGTATCTGGCGCTTGAGATCAAGGCCAAGGCCTTATGCTTCTCAATTGCGCAGGCCTCTGTTGAGGAGATTGACGAGATGAATATTTTGCAGGCTACTCTGCTGGCCATGCGTCGAGCGGTCGCGGGCTTGCGCTTGAAGCCGGTCAAGGCGCTCATAGATGGCAACCGTATTCCAAAATTGGATGTCATCGCAGAAGCAATCGTGCAGGGTGATGCGAAGGTAGCGTGTATTTCTGCCGCATCGATTTTGGCTAAAACGACGCGTGATGAATGGATGTTGGCTATGCACCAACAGTACCCTCAATATCAGTTTGCAGCCCACAAAGGCTACGGGACAGCGGTGCACCTAGCGGCCTTACGTGCGCATGGCGCAAGCCCCATACATCGGAAGAGCTTTCGCCCCGTTTTGGCGTTGGACCAATTGGCCAGGGCGGATGCCAATGGCCATGATGCCTAGCCGCCACCGCCACCGGACTTGACGCCTGTTATGACCGATTCGCCCATGCTGATCTCATCTGCCGACAACGCGCTGGTCAAGCGCATTCGGCTGTTGTTGCGTGATGGGGCCGCTTATCGCAAAACAGGTCAGATCTGGGTAGAGGGCGATCACCTCTGTCGGGCTGCCCATGCCAAGGGCTGGCAAGCTCAGACGGTGGTGTGGTCGCAAACAGGGCACGAACGGGCGGCCAAGGCGTTGGCGGAGGCTGACTGGCATGACTTGCTCGCCTTGGCCGGTAACGCGGTGCAAACGGTGGTACTCACCGATAAGCTGATGCGTGAGCTAAGTGGCATGGAGTCGCCCGCGCCAGTGGCCGCGCTGTTCGCATTACCCGAGGTGGCTACTGCCACGCTCGACCAAGGTGATCATGCGCCTGTTGCCCCCAACGTGCCAACGGTGGTCTTAGATCGCGTTCAAGATCCCGGCAACATGGGCGCTATTATTCGCACCGCCGCGGCGTTGGGTTTCAAACAGGTGTTGACGGTAAAGGGCAGTGTGGCGGCATGGTCGCCTAAGGTGGTCCGTGCGGGCATGGGCGCACACTTTGGATTGCTTATACGCGAGGGCTTGGATTACCCAGCCCTAGGCGCCTTAGCGGTGCCGATATTGGTGACCAGCTCCCACCAAGGTGATTGGTGCCATGAGGCAACGCTGCCATGGCCCTGTGCATGGGTGTTCGGGCACGAAGGGCAGGGCGTGGGAGCCGACCTGCAAGCGATGGCTGCGCAACACGTTCGCATCATTCAGCCCGGCGGTGAGGAGTCATTTAACGTTGCGGCGGCGGCGGCAATTTGCCTGCACGCGAGTGCGGCCCGCGAGGCCAGCAAAAAAGCCTGATTGTCACTCTGCATCGGGACGGGTCTCCGCTATAATTGGAGGGTTTACCCGTAACCTGCTTGCGCGCCATATCAGTTCACACTTTCACCCCTTGAGAGTGCCCAAAAACTGGCATGCCTTGCCATCTTTGGCGCAAGCAATCAATTTGGAGTTTCCCGTGCTACCCGTCCACCCGACAGCCATATTAGCGCTTGCCGACGGCACGGTCTTTTCAGGTATTGCCATTGGCGCAACTGGTCAAACGGTCGGTGAGGTCGTGTTCAACACGTCCATGACTGGTTACCAAGAAATATTGACCGACCCGAGTTACTGCCAGCAAATCGTGACGCTCACTTACCCGCATGTCGGTAATTACGGCGTCAATGCGGAGGACGTAGAAGCGTCTCGTGTGCATGCCGCCGGCCTGATTATTAAAGACCTGCCCCTACTCGCATCAAACTTCCGCAGCGAGCAATCCTTGGCCAGCTATTTGAAGGCGGAGAACACCGTTGCCATCGCCGACATCGATACCCGCAAGCTGACCCGCCACCTGCGAGAGCATGGTGCGCAGAACGGCTGTATTGTTGCGTTGGCGGCTGGCGTCGCGTTAACCGACGCCCACATTGCCCAAGCCAAGGCTGCTGCAGCGGATGCACCGAGCATGGCCGGCTTGGATTTGGCCCAAGCGGTCAGCACAAAAACCGCATTCGATTGGACGTCAACCGAGTGGCACTTGGGCACAGGCTATGGCGAGTTAACCGACCCCAAGTACAAAGTGGTGGCACTCGACTTCGGTGCCAAACACAATATTTTGCGTATGTTGGCCCAGCGCGGTTGCGCGGTGAAGGTGTTACCCGCTCAGACGTCCTTCGAAGAGGTCATGACGCACGCGCCTGATGGTGTGTTTTTCTCCAACGGCCCAGGGGACCCACAGCCGTGTGACTATGCCATCGCAACGGCACGCGCCGTTATGGACGCAAAAATCCCCGCTTTTGGTATTTGCTTGGGACACCAGATCATGGCATTGGCCAGTGGTGCGACCACCTACAAGATGAAGTTTGGGCACCACGGTGCCAACCATCCGGTGAAAGACTTCGATAACCAGCGGGTGTCGATCACCAGCCAGAACCACGGTTTCGCCGTCGACGAAAAGGCGTTGCCTGCTAACTTGCGGGTAACGCATCGCAGCTTATTTGACAACACGGTACAGGGCCTCGCCCGCACCGATACGCCCGCTTTTTGCTTCCAAGGACACCCTGAGGCCTCCCCAGGTCCCCACGATATTGGGTATCTTTTTGACCGATTTACCGCGCTGATGGAGAAAAACTAAGTATGCCTAAGCGCACAGATATTAAAACAGTTCTCATCCTTGGTGCCGGTCCGATTGTGATTGGTCAAGCCTGTGAGTTCGACTATTCGGGCGTACAGGCCTGTAAAGCGCTTCGAGAAGAGGGCTACCGTGTTGTTCTGATAAACAGCAACCCGGCGACCATCATGACCGACCCGGATACGGCGGATGTCACCTACATCGAACCCATTCTGTGGCCAGTGGTTGAGAAAATTATTGCCAAAGAGCGACCAGATGCCATTCTGCCCACCATGGGCGGGCAGACCGCGCTGAACTGCGCATTGGATTTGTGGCGCAACGGCGTACTGGATAAATACGATGTGGAGCTCATTGGCGCGACACCGGAGGCCATCGATAAGGCGGAAGACCGGCTGAAGTTCAAGAACGCGATGGAAAAAATTGGACTGGGTTCGGCCCGGTCAGGCATTGCGCACAGCATGGATGACGCTTGGTCCGTGCAACGCGAAATGGGTTTCCCAACGGTCATTCGCCCTAGCTTTACGTTGGGGGGGACCGGCGGTGGTATTGCCTACAACGCGGAAGAATTTGAGACTATTTGCAAACGGGGCTTGGAGGCATCGCCAACCAACGAATTACTCATTGAAGAGTCTTTGTTGGGATGGAAAGAGTACGAGATGGAGGTCGTGCGTGACCGCGCCGACAATTGCATCATCGTGTGTTCTATTGAAAACTTGGACCCCATGGGGGTGCACACAGGTGACTCCATTACGGTGGCGCCTGCGCAAACGCTGACGGACAAAGAGTATCAAATTTTGCGCAATGCCAGCTTGGCAGTGTTGCGCGAGATTGGGGTGGATACCGGTGGCTCCAATGTGCAGTTCGCCATCAACCCAGAAGATGGCCGCATGGTGGTGATTGAGATGAACCCTCGGGTCTCTCGCTCGTCTGCCTTGGCTTCCAAGGCGACCGGGTTTCCGATCGCGAAGATTGCGGCAAAGTTAGCAGTTGGCTTTACGTTGGACGAGTTGCGAAACGACATCACGGGCGGAGCGACACCGGCTAGTTTTGAGCCCAGCATCGACTACGTCGTAACGAAGATACCGCGCTTTGCGTTCGAGAAATTTCCAACGGCCGACAGCCGGTTGACCACGCAAATGAAGTCAGTGGGCGAGGTCATGGCCATGGGGCGAACCTTCCAGGAAAGCTTTCAGAAAGCCTTGCGTGGCTTGGAAGTGGGCGTTGACGGCATGAACGAAAAGACGGTTGATCGCGAAGTGCTTGAGCGCGAGCTGGGTGAACCCGGCCCCGAGCGTATTTGGTACGTTGGTGATGCCTTTGCGCAGGGGTGGTCTGTAGAAGAGGTGTTTGCACTGACCAAAATTGACCGTTGGTTCCTCATCCAAATTGAGGAAATCGTCAAGATTGAGTTGGCGTTAGAGAAAAAGACGCTTGAGCAATTAGACAGCCAGACCTTCCGCGGTTTAAAGAAGAAGGGCTTCTCTGATCGTCGCTTGGCCAAGTTGCTGAAGAGCACCGAGGGCAATGTTCGCTCGGCACGTCATGCCTTTGGTATTCGTCCCGTTTACAAGCGGGTGGATACCTGCGCGGCTGAATTCGCAACCAACACCGCGTATCTGTATTCGTCGTATGAAGACGAGTGCGAGTCCAATCCAACCGATAAGAAAAAAATCATGGTGTTGGGCGGTGGCCCCAACCGAATTGGTCAGGGTATTGAGTTCGACTATTGCTGTGTGCACGCCGCGATGGCGATGCGCGAAGATGGTTATGAAACCATCATGGTGAACTGCAATCCAGAGACGGTGTCAACGGACTACGACACCAGTGATCGCCTGTACTTCGAGCCGCTAACGCTGGAGGACGTGCTGGAAATTGTGCATATCGAGAAGCCGGTTGGCGTGATCGTTCAGTTTGGTGGTCAGACGCCATTGAAGCTGGCTTTAGGCCTAGAGGCCGCTGGCGTACCCATTATTGGAACCAGTCCGGACATGATTGATGCGGCGGAAGACCGCGAGCGCTTCCAAAAGCTGCTTAATGATTTGGGCCTGAAGCAACCGCCAAACGCGACGGCGCGCACCGAAGCGCAGGCGTTGGAAAAGGCCGAGGCTTTGGGGTATCCGTTGGTCGTGCGGCCCAGCTATGTGTTGGGCGGGCGGGCCATGGAGATTGTGCACGAGCCGCGTGATCTAGAGCGCTACATGCGTGAAGCCGTGAAGGTCAGCCATGACTCGCCTGTGTTGTTGGACCGGTTCTTGAACGATGCCGTTGAGTGCGATGTCGATGCCCTGTCGGATGGACAGCGCGTGTTCATTGGTGGCGTGATGGAGCATATTGAGCAGGCGGGCGTGCACAGCGGTGACTCTGGTTGTTCGTTGCCGCCGTACTACTTGTCAAAGGCGACCATCGACGAGATGAAGCGCCAAACTGCCGCGATGGCGAAAGGCCTCAATGTCGTTGGCCTGATGAACGTCCAGTTCGCTATCCAAGAGGTTAATGGTGAAGACGTCATTTACGTACTTGAGGTCAACCCGAGAGCGTCACGCACCGTGCCCTTCGTATCAAAGGCAACGGGTATCCAATTGGCAAAAGTGGCCGCCCGCTGTATGGCGGGGCAGTCTCTCGACGCGCAAGGGATCATCGACGAGGTGAATCCGCCGTATTTCAGTGTCAAAGAGGCGGTCTTTCCGTTTGTGAAATTCCCAGGTGTCGATACGATTCTGGGTCCAGAGATGAAGTCCACTGGTGAGGTGATGGGCGTTGGCCGTACCTTTGGTGAGGCGTTTGTGAAGTCGCAGTGGGGTGCAGGTAGCACCTTGCCCCGGCCAACGGATGCGGTGAACAAAGTCTTTATGACGGTTAAAAACGGGGATAAGCCGCGCGCGGTCGCCGTTGCCAAGAGTCTGACGGAAATGGGCTTTTTGCTGATTGCAACACGTGGAACGGCCGCCGCACTGACGGCTGCCGGCGTGGCATGTGAGGTGGTGAACAAAGTGGCTGAGGGCCGCCCCCATGTGGTTGACATGATCAAGAACGCAGAGGTGTGTATGGTCATCAACACCGTGGAAGAGCGCCGTAATGCCATTGTGGACTCGCGTCAAATCCGCACCAGCGCCTTGTTGGCGCGCATCACAACGTTTACGACCATTTCTGGTGCGGAAGCGGCCGTCGAAGGCATGGCGTATGTGGATGACTTTGAGGTGTACTCGGTTCAGGAGCTGCACGCGATGCTGAGTGCCTGATAGGTGTTTTTCCTGCTGACAGGTCACGCCACGCACGTTTAAAATACGTCTATCTATCGCAGCGTCGTTTCGCTGTAAACGCCGCCTTTGGGCAACCAAAGGCGGCTTGTTTTTTTACCATGAGGCCGCCATGTCTACTATTCCGATTACCCTCAAAGGCGCTGAAAAGCTGAAGGCCGAGCTCCACCAACTCAAGACTGTCGACCGCCCTTGGGTAATCAATGCGATTGCAGAGGCCCGTGCCCAAGGTGACCTCAGCGAGAATGCCGAATATGACGCAGCCAAAGACCGTCAAGGATTTATCGAAGGCCGTATTGGTGAAATTGAAGGTAAGCTGTCGGCGTCCCAGATCATCGATCCATCGACTCTGAATGCCGAGGGCCGGGTGGTCTTTGGTGCGACGATAGATCTGGAGGACGAGGACACGGGTGGTGCGGTGACCTATCAAATTGTGGGAGAGGACGAGGCCGACATCAAGTTAGGACTGGTCAATATTGGTTCGCCGATCGCGCGCGCCATGATCGGCAAAGAAGCTGGCGACTCGGTGACCGTTGAGGCACCTGGTGGAACCAAACACTACGAGATCGTTGACGTCCGCTACGTCTAGACGGTCGAGCGTTTTTTGAACACGCGCGATCGCACGCTGCTTACTTGAATCCTATGGTTTATGCACGTGCCTACACGCTGCTAGTTGCGCTGTTTTTCGGCGGAACAACTGCGCTGTCATTCCTTGCCGTCCCCATGCTGTTTGCGTACATGGACGTCCCGCAAATGGCGGGTGCGCTAGCAGCCCGTTACTTTGCGGTGCAGCAGTGGTTTGCCGTTGTCGGCTGTGCCTTCGCATGGCTGCTATTGGCAGGTGCCGGTCGCGCCAAGCTGCGTGTGCTGAACCGCCGATGGCCTACCATAGCCTGTTGGTTGCTTGCCGCTGTCGTGGCAGCCGTGAATTACTTTGCGGTCTCACCACTCATTGTGAATGCCAGAGCGAGCGGCGGCGATTTGGCGTTTTGGCACGGCATGGGTAGCGGTTTAATGCTCATCCAAGGGATACTCGCCACCGTGATGGCGTGGCGTTTGTTGGACCTAGCCGACGCCTAAGCCGACGCCTAAGCCTAAGCAGCCGACGCGCTGGCGGCGGCGACGGTGTTGAGCATCAGCATGGTAATGGTCATCGGGCCAACCCCACCCGGTACGGGCGTGATGTGACCGGCCACTTGGCTGACGGCTTCGAAGTCCACGTCACCGCAGAGCTTCCCTGCATCATCGCGGTTCATTCCCACATCCAACACGATCGCTCCGGGCTTCACCATGTCGGCCGTGACGAGATGACGCCGACCAACCGCAGCCACGATTACGTCAGCTTGCAGCGTATGCAGCTTCAGGTCGGGTGTACCGCTGTGGCAAATGGTGACGGTGGCATTTTTTTGCAGCAGCATCATCGCCATGGGCTTGCCAACAATGTTGGAGCGTCCAATCACGACGGCATGCTTGCCCTTTAAATCGACGCCGGCACCGTTGTTAAGGCTCTCCAGCATTTTGATACAGCCAAACGGCGTGCAGGGCCAAAAACCAGGTTGGCCGACCATGAGTGCGCCCGCGCTGGCGACATGAAAGCCATCGACGTCCTTGGTGGGCGCGATGGCCTCAATGACTTTCTGAGCGTCTATATGCGCGGGTAAGGGGAGTTGAACCAAAATGCCGTGGATGGACGAGTCTTGGTTGAGCGCGTCGATGCGTTCCAAAAGGGCGTGCTCGCTCAGGGTCGCCGGTTGGCGCTCTAACACCGAGTGTATGCCCATGTCCTCGCAGGCCTTGACCTTGTTGCGAACGTAGACTTGGCTGGCAGGATCATCGCCCACCAAGATGACTGCGAGGCCGGGTTGTGTGCCCCTCGCGGTGAGTTGCTGAATGGTGGTCGTGGCTTGGGCTCGGAGTTGCGTGGAAAGGGCTTTACCGTCAATAAGTTGGGCGCTCATGTGTTCAAGCTGTCTTCGCGTTACCGGCTGGCGTTAAGGCAATTTTTAGTAGGTCGGCGACGGTATTCGCGTTGAGCTTTTCCATGATGTTTGCCCGGTGGGCTTCCACCGTTTTGATGCTGATGTTGAGGTCGTCCGCAATTTGCTTATTGAGTCGGCCCGCAACGATGCGCTCTAACACCTGCGCCTCTCGTGAAGTTAGTTTTGCCATCAGCGCATCGCGTATGGCGGCGAGGTGGAATTGCTCGAACGACTCTTGAGCCCGGTCTAGCATGCGCTCTACCAAGGCAGTCAGGTCGTCTTCATTGAAAGGCTTTTGCACAAAATCTAGCGCGCCTTTTTTCATCGCCTCAACCGCCATAGGTACGTCGCCATGGCCGGTGATGAAAATAATAGGCAGTGGTGACAGGCGCTCTGTTAGGCGGTCTTGTAACTCCAAGCCCGTCATACCCCCCATGCGAATATCGGCGACCAAGCAAGCCACCTCCCTGGGGTCATAGCGACTGAGGAAACCTTCGGCTGACTCGAAACAGCGTACGTGATAGTCCTTGCCTTCAAGCAGCCACTGCAGGGAATCACGAACAGCTTCGTCATCATCGACAATGTAAACAGTACCTTTTTTAGAGGACAGGTTCATACTATTCCTTGATTTTTTCCGTTATGCGAGAGGCAGCCGGCGGTAGAGACGTGGCGTCTGTAGATGGTTTAGTGGGGATCCAAAAGCTAAAACAGCACCCGGCAAGTTCCTCTCCATTGTAAAGGTTCTGTGCGGCCATTCGGCCTTGGTGAGATTCGACGATGCTGCGGCATAGTTTCAGGCCAATGCCCATGCCTTCGTCCTTGGTGCTGTAGAAGGCGTCGTATATACGACCCAGTATCTCCGGCGGGATCCCGGTTCCGTTGTCCTGAACCAAAAACTCCACCCCATCTTGATCTTGCGCGCGCTTGGGTTTAATTTGCAGCTCGATGATCCTTTGGCCGACCGGGCGGCCAGCGGACTGTATCGACTCTGCTGCATTTTTGATGAGGTTGACCAAGACCTGCTCGATCAATATACGGTCAACGGGGAGCAGGGGCAGCCGCTCAGCGACATACGGCATCAACCGCACTTGGTGGCGTCGCAGTTCAATGTCTGCCAGTTCAGAGGCGCTGACAACCATGGCGTTGACATCGGTCGGGCTACGGTTGGGCTCACTGCGCTTGACGAATGCGCGTATGCGCGCAATGACCTGCCCAGCACGTTTAGCCTGGTGGCTGGTTTTTTCCAGCGCAACGATTAAGTCATCCTCTGAGATACCTTTGGTCCGGAGGCGGGAGACCATGCCTGAGCAGTAGTTGCTAATCGCAGTCAGCGGCTGATTAAGTTCATGGGCGACGCTGGACGCCATCTCACCCATGGTGATAAGGCGGCTGGCATTTTGTGCCCGCTCCACTTGGAGCGCCGCTTGTGCTTGCGCCTCGTGCCTGAGGGTGATGTCGGTTGCGATCACGATTTGTGCCAAGCGGCCATCGACCCAACTGATATATCGTGAGCGGACTTCCAACCAGCGACCCAGTGGCTCCATGTAGACCTCGGTGTCGTTGGCTCTGGCCTCCAATAAATCAGTCGTCGGGATCCCGCCCAGTTCAGAGGTCTCTACGCGCTCACTGTCGTCATTGCGCTGTGCCTCCGCACGCATACCGATTTGCGCTTGCGTGATGACCGCGTAGTGGCCAAGTGAGCGGTCATCAAACCAGTTTCGGTATTGCTTGTTGGCAAACAGCAGCTCGTGCCCCCCGATGCTGGCGACGGACACCGCCGCGTCCAAGCTCTCTAGTACCGTGGTGAAGCGCTCGTGCGCGGCGCTGAGTTCCTCTCGGATGCGCTTGGGCTCTGTGATGTCGGTCATAGACGTCATCCAACCCGTCTGCACGCCGTTGGGATCTACCAAAGGCGAGACATACATACGGGCCGCGAAGATACCCCCGTTTTTTCTTTGCACCCGCACCTCGAACCCCGATGCGTTGGAGCGCCCTTTCAGCTCGTCCTCCAAGCGCCCCATGAGCATGGCGCGGTCCTCATCAGGCCAATAGGGAAATGGCGGTAAGTGGCCAATCAGCTCAGACTCAGACCAGCCGGTCATTTGACAGAACGCCGGGTTGACGTAGGTGATGCAGCCTGACATGTCCAGCGCGCGCATGCCCGTCAACATGGAGTTCTCCATGGCACGGCGAAAATTAGTTTCCGCGATCAACGCATGTTGTGCCTCTGCTCGCCGACGGTTGTGGCGCCAGTTCCCCATCAGCATCCAAATGGTCAGCGCGCTGAGGGCGGCAATCACCCAAAAAATCGCACTACCTAAGACCCCTTGTGAGGTCCGCCACGTGCGGGCTTTGATGTTGAGGCTGCTGCCAATCGGTGATACCGGCAGCTCGTAGGTTGGCATTTGAGCCTTCCACGGTAGCCAGTCTCCCAGCATGGGGCGTGCGGGCGGTACATTGCCCGCCAGCGTATTGCCTTGACTATCGACCAAAGCAACCGCGTACTTGGTCACCACTTCGGCGGGTAGGCCGTAGCGCAACAACCCCTCTATAGAGAATTCCCCCACTAGCGTGCCTTTGACTTTGCCCGCGCCGAAGATGGGTACCAAAATCATGAAGTTTGCGCCGTCATCCATACCGCTGTAGGTGGTGTTGTTGACGATCGGTCTGGTAAAAATCGTTTGCTGTAATTCTTTGACGGCGTCCAGACCGCCCGCGCTGCGCGCGTTGTCTATGACATCGCCCACGAACCGTGTGCGGGTCAAGGCGGCGGTATGCGCGCTTTGCGTCGCAATCACGCGGTTGTTGGCGTCTAGCCATGACACCGTATCTAAGTCTTGCGATGTGGCAAAAAGACCAGGCGTGCGTTCCTGAAAAGCCTTGGTGCCTATCCGCTTGGTTGTGAGCGCGCCAGCGAGGCTGGTGAGTTGGTCTTGCGCAGAGATGATGTGCAAACGGAGGCGTTGTTGGGCGTAAGCAACGTCGCGGGTAATCGTCTCTTGTTCTCTGTCCATTTCTTCAATGCGCAGGTAGCCAATGGCCAGCACGATGGCGAGCAAGAAAACGAGTACGGCTATCAAGGGGGCAAATGTGGCGACGCGGTCTTGGGAGGCGGTCGATTGCGCGCGCCACCAGCGGCGCCATAGGCGGCTTGGCACCTTTAAGGTCGTGCGTCCCTGCCGCTGGCGGGGGCGGGAATCTGGGTCGGGCGGCTTCGGTGCAGTCATTCGGTAAGTGTAGAGCGATCACGTCGCAGATCGGTGGCCTCGATGCGGTTTTGGATCGACGTTATGGATGGTGTTAATCGGGGTTGAAAGTTCATAATATGAAATTCAATCGCGCATATTGAAAAAAAGTTCGAATTGTGGGACACTTTTCGACACTGAAAAAAGTCAACAGACTAGATCCCCATATTAAACGGGCTGATATCAAAGGAGACAGCATGTCCGATAAACCTGAAATAAGTGCAATGGCTGACGAGTTCGCAGCGGAGACACGCGAGTGGCTGGAGTCATTTGACGCGCTGCTTGCAGCCAATGGACCCGAGCGGGCCCACCAACTGCTGGAGGAGATGCTCGAGCACGCACGTCAACAGAGCTTGGACATGCCGTTCTCAGCAACGACAGGTTACGTCAACTCCATCGAGCCCGGCGAAGAGGCACACTCGCCTGGTAACTTGGAACTAGAAGGACGCTTGCGCGCCTACATGCGTTGGAATGCCATGGCAATGGTGGTGAAAGCCAACCGCCTGCATCCAGAAGATGGGGGCGATTTGGGGGGACACATCTCCTCATTCGCGTCTTTGGCGCATATGTTTGCAGCGGGCTTTAATCACTTTTGGCACGCGGCCAACGAGGAGCATGGCGGTGACTTGCTTTACATCCAAGGCCACAGCGCGCCGGGTGTGTACGCCCGCGCGTTTTTGGAAGGTCGATTGAGTGAAGATCAATTGTTGAACTTCAGGCAAGAGGTGGGTGGGAAGGGGCTGTCGTCTTACCCGCACCCGAAGTTGATGCCTGAGTTCTGGCAATTCCCCACGGTATCCATGGGCTTGGGCCCATTGATGGCGATTTATCAGGCGCGGTTTTTAAAGTACCTGCATGCCCGTGGGATCGCAAATACCGCTAACCGCAAGGTGTGGGTGTTCTGCGGTGACGGCGAGATGGACGAGCCTGAGAGCCTAGGCGCCATTGGCTTGGCTGCGCGTGAAGGGCTGGACAACCTCATCTTCGTGGTGAACTGTAATCTCCAGCGTTTGGATGGTCCCGTGCGCGGTAACGGAAAAATTGTGCAAGAGTTGGAAGGTGAATTCCGCGGGGCGGGGTGGAACGTGATCAAGCTCTTGTGGGGCTCTGAGTGGGACGAGCTGTTAGCGCGGGACAAAGAGGGCGCCCTGAAAAAGATCATGATGGACACCTTGGACGGCGATTACCAAGGCTTCAAAGCCAACGACGGTGCGTTCGTTCGTAAGAATTTTTTCGGCCGGGATCCCCGTACGTTAGAGCTGGTCGCCAAGATGACCGATGAGGAAATCTTCAAGCTCCGTCGTGGCGGCCATGATGCCAATAAAGTCTACGCGGCCTATCACAGCGCGGTGAACACGAAAGACCAGCCCACGGTGCTGTTGATCAAGACCGTTAAGGGTTACGGCATGGGCAAAGCGGGTGAGGGCAAGAATACCGCGCACCAAGCAAAAAAATTGAGTGACGAGGATGTGCGCAACTTCCGCGATCGCTTCAACATTCCAATTCCGGACAGCGAACTGAAAGATCTGCCGTTTTACAAACCGGCGGATGACACCCCAGAGATGCGCTACCTGCATGCGCAGCGTGAAAAGCTGGGAGGCTACTTGCCAAAACGCTTGCCCAAGGCGGAGGAGTCTTTTAAGGTCCCTGAGCTGGATGCGTTCAAAGCGGTACTCGAGCCAACAGCCGATGGCCGGGAAATTTCTACCACCCAAGCGTATGTGCGTTTCTTGACGCAACTGCTGCGCGACAAAGAGTTGGGCCCGCGCGTGGTTCCCATTCTGGTCGATGAGGCGCGTACCTTCGGTATGGAAGGGATGTTCCGCCAAATCGGTATTTATAACCCCCAAGGCCAGTTGTACACGCCACAAGACCGTGACCAAGTCTCCTACTACAAGGAAGACAAGGCCGGACAAATTTTGCAAGAGGGTATCAACGAGGCAGGCGGTATGGCCTCCTGGATTGCGGCGGCGACGTCCTACAGCACGAACAATCGGATCATGATTCCGTTCTTCGTGTACTACTCCATGTTTGGTTTCCAGCGTATTGGTGACCTCGCGTGGGCCGCTGGGGATATGCAGGCGCGTGGCTTCTTGCTGGGCGGCACCTCTGGACGCACGACCTTGAACGGCGAGGGCTTGCAGCACGAAGATGGCCACAGCCATATTTTGGCTGGCACGATTCCAAACTGCGTCTCCTACGATCCCACCTATGCCCACGAGGTTGCGGTCATCATGCAAAACGGTTTGAAGCGCATGGTGGAGAACCAAGAGAATGTGTATTACTACATCACCTTGCTCAACGAAAACTATGCCATGCCCGGTTTGGTGGCGGGCACCGAAGAGCAGATTATTAAGGGTATGTATTTGCTCAAGCCAGGTGCCAAGGGCAAGCAGCGGGTGCAGTTGCTAGGTAGCGGAACGATTCTGCGTGAAAGCATTGCCGCACAAGCGCTATTGCAAGACGACTGGGGCATTAGCGCCGATGTCTGGAGCTGCCCAAGTTTTAATGAGCTCACCCGCGAGGGGCAAGACGCTGATCGTTGGAACCTATTGCACCCCACGAAGAAGGCGCGTACCTCCTTTGTTGAGCAGCAACTCAGCACCAGCACTGGCCCTGTGGTCGCCGCAACCGACTATATGAAGGCCTTCGCCGAGCAGATTCGCCCGTTCATTCCCAAGGGTCGCACTTATCGTGTGCTGGGCACCGACGGCTTCGGTCGCAGTGACTTCCGTTCACGTCTGCGTGAGCACTTCGAAGTCAACCGTCACTACGTCGTCGTAGCGGCACTCAAGGCGCTTGCCGATGAGGGCACAGTGCCCGCAAAGACGGTCGCAGATGCCATTAAGAAATACGGTATCGACGCGGAAAAAATCAATCCTTTGTACGCTTAACCGACGCACGGAACGGAGAACAAACACATGTCTATGATTCAAGTGAATGTGCCCGACATCGGCGACTTCGACGAAGTCGCGGTGATCGAGTTGTTGGTGGCGGTGGGCGACACGGTCACGAAAGACCAATCCCTCATTACCGTGGAGTCCGATAAGGCCTCGATGGAGATCCCATCCAGCGATGCGGGCGTGGTGAAGGCGATCCACGTTAAGTTGGGTGACAAGGTCAAACTAGGCTCGTTGATGTTGGAGTTGGAAGGGGCCGCTGACGCGCCCCCCGTCGCTGCCGCACCAACGTCATCACCAACGTCATCACCATCACCCACGCCAGCACCGGCAGCGCCTGTCTCTGCCGCTGCCCCAGCCGGTGATGTGGCGTTGCACGTACCCGATATTGGCGACTTTAAAGACGTTGCCGTGATCGAGATTTTGGTCGCCGTGGGTGACACGGTGACGCAAGAGCAATCCCTCATCACCGTTGAGTCTGATAAAGCCTCTATGGAAATTCCCAGCAGCCATGCGGGTGTGTTGAAGGCGCTGAGCGTGAAAATTGGGGACGTCGTGAATATTGGCGATCTCATCGGTGCCATTACGGTGGCCGGTGTCGCGCCTGCAGCCCCTGCAGCTGCTGCAGCGGCACCTGCCGCCGCCCCAGCGGTTGCCGCCACGCCCGCGCCTGCCGCTGTCGCTGCGGTAGCGCCGCCGGTGGCATCGTCGGCGAGCGTGGCCGCGCACAACCCGACGGTCGCGCCGTCGGGGAGCCTGCCGTATGCCTCGCCGTCCGTACGCAAGTTTGCGCGCGAACTGGGCGTGCCCTTGGCAGAAGTAAAAGGCTCGGGCGCAAAAGGGCGTATCACGCAAACCGATGTGCAGCAATTTACCCGCGCCGTGATGAGCGGGGCGGCGAAGACGACTGCGCAGGGTGCAACCTCAGGCGCCGGCGACTCGGGTGCGGCGCTGGGCTTGCTGCCATGGCCCAAAGTGGACTTTGCCAAGTTCGGTCCTGTTGAGCGCATTGAACGCTCGCGCATTAAGAAAATTAGCGCGGCTAATTTACACCGCAACTGGGTGATGATTCCTCATGTGACCAATCACGATGATGCGGATATTACCGAGTTAGAGGCATTCCGTGTTTCGACCAACAAGGAAAATGAGAAATCAGGGGTGAAGGTCACGATGCTGGCCTTCCTCATCAAGGCCTGTGTCGCGGCCTTGAAGAAGTTTCCTGAGTTCAACAGCTCGCTGGACGGCGAGCAGCTGGTGATGAAGCAGTACGTGAACATTGGTTTTGCCGCCGACACGCCGAATGGCTTGGTGGTCCCGGTGATCAAAGACGCCGATAAAAAAGGGGTGCTCCAGATAAGCCAAGAAATGGGCGAGTTGGCCAAGAAAGCCAGAGATGGCAAGTTGGGCCCTGCAGATATGACGGGTGCCTGCTTCACCATTTCTAGCTTGGGCGGCATTGGTGGACGGTACTTTACGCCCATCATCAACGCGCCAGAGGTTGCTATTTTGGGCGTGTGTCGTTCGACCACTGAGCCGGTATGGGACGGGAAGGCCTTCCAGCCTCGCTTGATGTTGCCGCTCTCTTTGTCGTGGGATCACCGCGTGATCGACGGGGCTGCGGCGGCGCGTTTTAACGCCTATCTCGGCCAAATCTTGGCGGACTTCCGTCGCGTGTTGTTGTAAGGAGCTGATATGGCATTGATTGATGTACGGGTCCCTGACATTGGCGACTTTGACGAGGTTGCCGTTATTGAGGTCTTGGTTAACGTCGGGGATACCGTCGCCGTTGACCAGTCTTTGGTGACCGTGGAGTCAGACAAGGCATCCATGGAAATTCCGTCTAGCCACGCAGGCGTGGTCAAGGCGATGACTGTCAAGCTCGGTGACAAAGTCACCAAGGGTTCCGTGTTGCTACAAGTGGAAGCGCAGGTGGATGCGGCCATCCCAGCAGCGGCTGCGACCGCAGCACACACCACAGCCGCACCAGAGGCAAAGGCAGCCGTGCCCGCAGCGGCAGCCGCAAGAGCGCCCGCGGTGGCGGTCGATGCGCCCAGCGATACCGACTGCGACTTGTTGGTTTTGGGCGGTGGCCCGGGTGGCTATTCGGCTGCATTCCGTGCCGCCGACCTGGGCTTAAAAGTCATTGTGGTGGAGCGCTATGCCACGATTGGGGGCGTTTGCTTGAATGTTGGCTGCATCCCGTCTAAGGCGCTGTTGCACGTGGCGGCGGTGATGGACGAGGTCAAGCACTTTGATGCCTTGGGCATTAGCTTCGGCGCGCCCGAGGTGGACTTGAACAAGCTGCGTACACACAAAGAGAACGTCATTGGCAAGCTGACTGGTGGCTTGGCTGCAATGGCCAAAATGCGCAAGGTGGAGATTGTGCGTGGCGTGGGCAATTTTGTGGGCTCTCACCAGTTGGAGGTAGCTGAGACCGAGGGCTCGGCGCAGGCGTTGACGGGCGTGAAGCGCACGCTGAGTTTTAAGCGCGCCATCGTGGCGGCAGGCTCGCAGGCGATGCGTTTGCCCTTCATGCCAGAAGATCCGCGCGTGGTTGACAGCACGGGCGCACTGGCGCTCAAGTCAGTCCCTAAACGCATGCTGATTTTGGGCGGCGGCATTATTGGCCTGGAAATGGGCACGGTGTATTCGACGTTGGGTGCACGCCTGGACGTGGTCGAGATGATGGATGGCCTGATGCAGGGCGCAGACCGCGATCTGGTGAAGGTGTGGCAAAAAATGAACGCAGACCGTTTTGACAACATCATGTTGAAAACCAAAACGGTGGCGGCACGTGCCACGGCTGAGGGTATTGAGGTCACCTTTGAGGGCGAGGGTGCGCCAGCGCCACAGACCTACGACCTGGTGTTGCAGGCCGTGGGTCGATCTCCAAATGGTAAAAAAATTGGCGCAGACGCAGCGGGTATCGCCGTGACGGATAGGGGTTTTATCGACGTTGACATTCAGATGCGTACCAATGTGGGTCACATTTTTGCGATCGGCGATATCGTCGGGCAACCGATGTTGGCACACAAAGCCGTACACGAGGCGCATGTGGCCGCCGAGGTCATTGCTGGCGAACTACAGGGTAATGCCGAATTAGCCAGCGCGGCCTTTAACGCACGGGTCATACCGAGTGTGGCGTATACCGATCCGGAGGTGGCTTGGGTTGGTTTGACCGAGGACCAAGCCAAAGCGCAGGGGATTAAGGTTAAAAAGGGTCTTTTCCCTTGGACGGCATCGGGCCGTGCGATTGCCAATGGTCGCGATGAGGGCGTCACCAAACTGCTGTTTGATGACTCACCAGAAGCGCACGGTCATGGCAAGATTCTGGGCGGTGGGATGGTCGGCACGCATGCGGGCGACATGATTGGCGAAGTTGCGTTGGCCATTGAGATGGGTGCGGACGCGGTGGACATCGGTAAGACGATTCATCCACACCCGACGCTAGGCGAGAGCATTGGTATGGCGGCAGAGGTCGCGCATGGCAGCTGTACCGATTTGCCACCCACGCGTCGTAAATAGGCAAGGTGATAAGCGGGCTGTGCCCGCCGTTCCCTGTTTATGGTTGCTCGATTTCCGCGAAGGCTTGCTCGGCTAGCGGCGGCGTTGCCACGCGGTGGGCGGCTTCGAAGCGGCGCGTCCAATAGCTGCGACGCATGTCGCTGATCCGGACACGGGCGCCTGGCTTGGGCGCATGCACAAACTTCCCGTCACCGACGTAAATGCCAACATGGCTAAACGGGCGGCGCATGGTGTTGAAAAACACCAAATCGCCTGGTCGCATGTCCGCTACGTCTATGGGCTGCGAGGCGGCAGCTTGCTCAGAGGACACGCGTGGTAAACGGATGCCAGCGGTCTGCCTGAAGACCGCTTGGACCAAGCCACTGCAATCTAGCCCCAAGCTTGTTTTGGATCCACCCCAAATATAGGGCACGCCGATGAGGCCGATGGCATTCAAGGACACCTGAGATGAGAGGCTGAGTCCTTCTTTGTTGCTGGGGTGCCAGCGGGCGATTAAACCCTTGGTGCTCAAGAACTGTCGCAGCGTGTCGGTCGGTTCACCGTTCGCGCCCCATGTCAGCTTAGGCAGGCTTGACAAGGCACACACCAAGAGCAGGGCCAAGCCCATACGCCAGCGCGAAGTGTCTAAAGTTAGCCTGTCTCTCATATACAAATAATAACTTAAAAAATAATTTAATCAATCACTTAGGCGGGCATTTTGATGTTTTTTGGTGGAAATGGCTCTTAGGTGAACGCCAAGGTCGGGCAGACCCTGAGTGGTGGTTGACAATAGAGGCTTATTTTGAAAGGACGCTCCGTGTTACTAGATGCAGATCAATGTCAGTTGGTGCTTATCGATTACCAAACGCGGCTGATGCCCGTGATTCACGACGGCGAGCGAGTGACCCGGAAGGCGCGGTTATTGGCACGCATAGCCCACTTGATGGGCGTTCCCGTTTGGGCAACCACCCAGCGCGCCGCGGCATTGGGCCCATTCGTGCCAGATTTGGCCTCATTGGTCACGCAACCCTTGGACAAGGTCGCCTTCAACGCCTGTGCGGAGGGGCTGCTACAGCGACTGCAACCGCCGGTAGCGCGCACGCCCGGGCATGGAAAGAACGCGCGCAGTCTGCCCAAGCATTTGCGCCAGTCTGCGCCGGCTGAAGAGCCCCCTGAGATGACCCGCCCCGTGATCGTATTAGCCGGCGTCGAGGCGCACGTGTGTCTACTCCAAACCGCGCTGAGTTTGGTGGAGCAAGAGCTGGAGGTTTGGGTGGTAAGCGACGCGAGCGGCTCGCGCGATGTGCGTGACAGTGACGCCGCTTTTGACCGTTTGGCAGGTAACGGCGTTGAGCTTGTCACCACTGAAATGGCCGCGTTCGAGTGGTTGGGCGATGCTGAGCATCCCGATTTCTCAGAAGCACTTGCGCTGATTAAAGCGGGTTAATAAACCGGGTTAACAAAGCGTGGATGGCATGGTACGGTAGGCATCGACCGCCCCAAGCCTCTGCACGTGCCGCAGGTGTCAGTCTCCTGCAAGACAGGTCCCAATAATGGAGGCTTGGTTTATTGATTGGTCGATCGTGCGCATTTGCAAGTTAGCAGACGCCGGCGGTTACCCCCTTTGAGGCTAGGATAGACATGAGCGCTGAACGCGACTTTGCAGCGGTATACCGGGAATCCCTGGAGCAACCTGAACTTTTTTGGCGCGAGCAGGCCACCCTGATCGATTGGCAGCGCCCATTTGATGTGGTGTGTGATAACAGCGAGCCACCGTTTGCTAAGTGGTTTGTGGGCGGGCAAACCAATCTATGCCATAACGCGGTCGATCGCCACGCAGCGACGCACCCCGACAGAAACGCGCTGATTTTCGTATCAACCGAGACCGATACCGAGAGTACCTACACCTTCCGTGAGTTGTTGGCCGAGGTGAAGACCATGGCCAGTGTGTTGAAGGCGCAGGGGGTGGGGAAAGGTGACCGCGTCTTGATCTACATGCCCATGATTCCCGAGGCAACGTTCGCCATGTTGGCGTGCGCACGTATTGGTGCAATTCATTCGGTGGTGTTCGGTGGCTTTGCAAGTGTGAGCCTTGCCAGCCGCATAGACGACTGTACCCCGACAGTGGTGGTGAGTGCGGATGCAGGTTCTCGTGGCGGGAAGGTCGTGCCATACAAACCCCTGCTGGATGAGGCCATTCTCTTGGCCGCGCACAAGCCGGCTAAGGTGTTACTGGTTGACAGGGGCCTGAGTGCGATGGCGCTTCAAGCAGAGCGTGATCTTGACTACGCCGTGGTGTCGGCCGCTCACCGCGATGCGGATGTGCCTTGCGAGTGGCTGGCGTCGACTGATACCAGCTACATCTTGTATACCAGCGGTACGACAGGCAAGCCCAAGGGGGTGCAACGTGACGTTGGGGGCTATGCAGTCGCGTTGGCGGCGAGTATGCAGCACATTTTTATGGGGCAAGCTGGGGAGACCTACTTTGCCACCAGTGATATTGGTTGGGTGGTTGGGCACTCCTACATTGTCTATGGGCCACTGATTGCGGGGATGGCGACCGTTATGTACGAGGGCTTGCCGATTCGACCCGATGCGGGTATCTGGTGGCAAATGGTTGAGAAATACCGAATTTCGGTCATGTTCAGCGCTCCCACCGCCATTCGCGTTTTAAAAAAATACGACCCTGCCTTCATTAAAAATGCCGATCTTTCCAGCCTCAAAGGCCTGTTCTTAGCCGGGGAGCCGTTGGACGCGCCGACCGCGAGTTGGATATCCGATGCATTAGAACGCCCCGTCATTGACAACTACTGGCAAACCGAGACCGGCTGGCCGATTTTGACCTTGGCAAATGGTATTTCCGAGGGCAAGACGAAGTTAGGCAGTCCGGGTGTGCCCATGTATGGCTATGACGTCAGAATCATCGACGAGCAAACCGGCCAAGACATCACTGAGCCCAATACCAAGGGGGTGGTTGCCATCGAGGGGCCTATGCCCCCGGGCTTCATGCAGACGGTTTGGCAAGACGACAAACGGTATGTCGACACCTATTGGCGCAGTATTCCTGGCCGCTTGGTTTACAGCAGCTTTGACTGGGGCATTCGCGATGCGGATGGTTACTTCTTTATCTTGGGACGGACCGACGATGTGATCAATGTGGCGGGACACCGCTTGGGTACGCGTGAGATCGAAGAGAGTATTGCGAGCCATAGCGCGATCATGGAGGTGGCTGTGGTGGGTGTGGCGGATCAGCTGAAAGGACAAGTCGCGATGGCCTTTGCGGTGTTGAAGGACGCCGATGCCTATGCATCGCCTGCGGCCAAGCTGCAGCTCGAGGGGGCCCTCATGAAAGTGGTCGACGAGCAGTTGGGGGCAGTGGCGAGACCGTCGCGTATCCGCTTTGTCACGTTGCTGCCCAAGACCCGCAGCGGCAAGCTGCTACGCCGCGCGATTCAAGCGGTTTGCGAGGGGCGCGATCCCGGTGACCTCACGACCATGGACGACCCCAGCGCCTTGGCGCAGGTAACCGCCTTGGTGGGCGGTAGCTAACCGAGACGGGGACTCCCCGTCAGTCTTGCTGAGTTGAGTTAGGGCGCGATAAGGGCTATGATTGACTTGTTAATCACTATATTCAATTTCGCGCATGAATGAACATAACCAAGTGGCCAATCAGCAGACCCCGGACGCGGAGGCATCTCAACCGGAGGGCGCCCGCGTTTTTGAGTTGGCGGCTGAGTTGTTCAGTGTGCTCTCAACGCCCATGCGCTTGCGTATCCTGAGCGCCTTGTGCAACGAGGAGAAGTCGGTCAGCCAAATGCTGACCGAGATCGATACCACTCAGCCCAATTTATCTCAGCACCTAAACGTACTGTACCGATGCGGCGTCTTAGCGAAGCGCAAGCAGGGAACACAGGTTATCTATCGGGTGCAAAGTGAGCAGGCGGTAACGCTTTGTCGCAGCGTTTGCACGCAAATTGCCATCGAGATGGACTCGCCGTCGGACGTCCCAGCCGACAAGCGTCTGTTGGCTCGCGTCTTTTAATTGTTACCTCAATCCGCCATCCGGTTCTTTTCACACGACAGATCTCGCCTTTCTAAGGCCTTATCTGCCTATTTGCCCACATCGGTCTATCTTTTTGGCGTCTATCGCCGATTAGGTGGCAGAATACGGGCTGCACAACGACCCTTCCTTGTCACTGTCGCATCCGCCAATCGGTTCAGCCGTGTCGCGGGAGGTTTTTTTACCCAACTTATGTTTTCCCTAGGAAAACGGAGGTCAGCGAATCAATGAGCGAGACGAACAGCGTCTATATTGCCTTTAATGGCAACTCGTACCTTTTCGGCGGTAACGCACCGTACGTAGAGGAAATGTACGAGAACTATCTCGACAACCCCAGCAGTGTGACGGATGAGTGGCGAAGCTACTTTGATGCCTTGCAAAACGTGCCGGCTGTCGATGGCTCTGATTCACGTGACCTACCCCATCTGCCTGTTGTCAATGCGTTTGCCGAAATGGCGAAGCAGGGAACGACGCGCGTGGTGCAAAGTAACGCAGACTCCCAAATGGGCAGAAAGCGCGTGGCTGTTCAGCAGCTCATCGCCGCCTACAGAAACGTGGGTGCGCGCTGGGCAGACTTGGATCCGCTGAAGATTGCGGACCGAGAAAACATCCCAGAACTTGACCCCGCTTTCTACGGTTTGACCGACGCAGATCAAGAAACAATTTTCAACACCAGCAACACGTTCTTTGGTAAAGAAACGATGTCGCTGCGCGAGTTGCTCAACGCGTTGCGCGACACGTACTGCGGCACCTTGGGTGCTGAGTACATGTACATCACAGACCAGACGCAAAAGCGTTGGTGGCAAGAGAAGCTGGAGAGTATTCGTAGCAAGGCGGTACTGAACGCTGAGCAGAAAACCCATATTTTGGGTCGCCTCACGGCGGCAGAGGGCTTGGAGCGTTTTCTCCACACCAAATACGTGGGTCAAAAGCGATTCTCCCTAGAAGGCGGAGAGAGTTTCATCGCCGCCATGGATGAGTTGATCATGCGTGCGGGTGAAAAAGGTGTGCAAGAAATTGTGATTGGCATGGCCCACCGCGGGCGCTTGAACGTGCTGGTGAATACCTTAGGCAAAATGCCTAAAGACCTGTTTGCCGAGTTTGATCACACCGCACCTGAAGACTTACCCAGCGGTGATGTGAAGTACCACCAGGGTTTCTCCAGCGATGTGCCGACACCCGGTGGCCCTGTCCACTTGACGCTCGCGTTCAACCCGTCGCACCTAGAAATTGTGAATCCCGTCGTCGAAGGCTCTGTGCGTGCGCGCATGGATCGTCGTCATGACCCGAAAGGGGAGCAAGTACTGCCGGTATTGGTTCACGGTGATGCCGCTTTCGCTGGACAAGGCGTGGTCATGGAAACCTTGGCATTGGCCGAGACTCGGGGCTACACCACGGGTGGTACGGTGCATTTGGTCATCAACAACCAGATTGGTTTCACCACGAGTGACCCGCGTGATAGCCGTTCCACACTGTACTGTACCGACGTCGTGAAGATGGTTGAATCACCCGTGTTGCACGTTAACGGTGATGATCCTGAGGCGGTGGTGCTGGCAACGCGCTTGGCACTTGAATACCGCATGGCCTTCCAAAAAGATGTCGTGGTGGACATCGTCTGTTTCCGCAAGCTAGGCCACAACGAGCAAGACACCCCGAGCATCACGCAACCCTTGATGTATCGCCGCGTTGCCACACACCCTGGCACACGCAAACTGTACGCTGACCGGCTGGCTGCACAGGGAATGGGCGACACCTTAGGCGACGATTTGGCGAAAAGCTATCGTTCTGCTTTGGATGAGGGTCGCCACACTGTTGACCCCGTACTGACGAACTTCAAGAACAAGTTCGCGGTGGACTGGGCGCCCTATTTGGGCAAGCCGTGGACAGATGCGGGTGACACCTCAATTCCTGAGTCAGAGTGGCGTCGTTTGGCCGAGCGTCTGACGACGATTCCAGACCACATCACGCCACATCCGCTGGTTAAAAAAGTGTACGTCGACCGCGCAGCCATGGGGCGTGGTGATGTGCCCGTCGACTGGGGGATGGGCGAGCATATGGCGTTCGCGTCACTGGTCTCTAGCGGTTTCCCTGTTCGCTTGTCTGGCGAAGACTGTGGTCGTGGCACCTTCACGCACCGCCACTCGGTTATTCATGACCAAGGGCGTCAAACACGCCTCGAAGACAACGCCTATGTGCCGTTGGAAAACGTGTCCGAGGCACAAGCGCCGTTCGTGGTGATCGATTCCATTTTGTCTGAAGAGGCCGTCTTGGGTTTTGAGTACGGCTATGCATCCAATGACCCCAATACGCTGGTTATTTGGGAGGCCCAGTTCGGTGACTTCGTGAACGGTGCGCAGGTTGTGATCGACCAATTCATCGCGTCAGGCGAGGTGAAGTGGGGCCGTGTAAACGGTATCACGCTGATGTTGCCGCATGGGTACGAAGGACAGGGGCCGGAGCACTCCTCGGCGCGCTTGGAGCGCTTCATGCAATTGGCTGCCGACACAAACATTCAGGTTGTTCAACCGACGACGGCAAGTCAGATTTTCCACGTGCTTCGTCGACAGATGGTGCGTGGTTTGCGTAAGCCGCTGATCATCATGACGCCTAAGAGTTTGTTGCGAGCCAAGGATGCAACGTCACCGATGTCGGAGTTCACGAGCGGTATTTTCCAAACCGTGATCCCCGAGACCAACCCGGCGGTTGTGAAAGCTGCGGCCAAGGTCAAGCGCATCATTTGCTGCTCTGGCAAGGTCTACTACGACCTCATCCGCAAGCGCGAGGAGATGGGCGTCAAAGACGTTGCCGTCATTCGGGTGGAGCAGTTGTATCCGTTTCCACACAAGGCGTTCGCGGCAGAAGTCAAACGCTATCCCAACGCGGCTGACATGGTGTGGTGCCAAGACGAGCCACAGAACCAAGGTGCTTGGTTCTTTGTTCAGCACTACATACACGAAAACATGCGCGATGGTCAGCGACTCGGCTACGCCGGTCGTGCGGCCTCGGCCTCACCCGCTGTGGGCTATGCGCATTTGCACCAAGAGCAACAGAAGGCCCTCATCGAGGGGGCGTTCGGCAAGCTCAAGGGCTTTGTGTTGACGAAATAAGCTGAACCGCATTGATCTAGGTCGCCCATGAACGCGCAACGCCGCGGTCGTGGGCCCTAACCGAAAAGAATTCAAGGAAACTGAAGATGGCAATCGTAGAAGTCAAGGTCCCCCAACTGTCTGAGTCTGTTGCTGAAGCGACGTTGATGACGTGGAAAAAGAAGCCGGGCGACGCCGTGGCGATGGACGAAATTTTGATTGAGGTTGAGACCGATAAAGTGGTCTTGGAAGTGCCCGCACCGGCTGCGGGTGTGATGGCGGAGTTGGTTGAAGCCGATGGCGCAACCGTCGCCTCAGAGCAGGTGATTGCCCGCATTGATACCGATGGCGTTGGTACTGCTGCAGCCCCGGCAGCGGCGGCAAGCGCGCCGGCGGCAGCAGCTGCTCCCGCATCCGCGTCTGCATCGGCACCCGCATCCAGTGCGGCATCGACCAGCAAGGCAGGCGTGGCGTCCCCAGCCGCGGCCAAGCACATGGCCGACAACGGTATGGCCGCCGGCTCGGTTGCAGGAACGGGCAAAGACGGTCGCGTGACCAAGGGTGACGTGTTGGCGGCGGTGGCTGCGCCCAAAGGCGCTGTCACCTCCACCGCATCCATTCCAACGGGCATCCCTGAGACCGCTTTGCAACAAGTCGCCACCTTAGCGCCAGACCTTGGAGACCGTCCTGAGCAACGTGTGCCCATGACTCGTCTGCGCGCGCGCGTGGCCGAGCGCCTCTTGCAGTCGCAAGCGACCAACGCCATCCTGACGACTTTCAACGAAGTCAACATGGCGCCGATCATGGAGTTGCGCAAAAAGTATCAGGACAAATTCGAAAAAGAACACGGTGTTCGCTTGGGCTTCATGAGCTTTTTCGTGAAGGCAGCGGTTGCCGCGCTGAAGCGTTACCCCGTGTTAAACGCCTCTGTAGACGGCAATGACATTGTGTATCACGGTTACTTTGATATCGGTATCGCTGTTGGCTCGCCGCGTGGGTTGGTGGTTCCTATTTTGCGTAACGCAGACCAGTTAAGTTTTGCCGACATCGAGAAAAAGATTGCCGAGTTTGGTAACAAAGCCAAAGAAGGTAAGTTGGGTCTGGATGACATGACGGGCGGCACCTTTTCGATCTCCAACGGCGGGGTGTTCGGCTCTATGCTGTCAACGCCCATCATTAACCCGCCGCAAGCCGCCATTTTGGGCGTGCATGCGACCAAAGATCGCGCCGTGGTTGAAAATGGTCAAGTGGTTGTGCGCCCCATTAACTATCTTGCAATGAGCTATGACCACCGAATCATTGACGGCCGTGAGGCGGTACTTGGTTTGGTGACGATGAAGGAGGCACTTGAGGATCCTTCACGCTTGTTGTTCGGTATTTAATTAGAGAGCGGAAAATATGTCACAGAACTTTGATATCGTCGTTATTGGCGCGGGCCCAGGCGGGTACGTTGCGGCGATCCGAGCCGCACAGTTGGGCTTTAAAGTGGCCTGTATCGACGAGTGGGAAAACGCAGCCGGAGGCCCTGCGCCTGGCGGTACATGTACCAACGTCGGTTGTATCCCATCTAAGGCCTTGTTGCAGTCATCTGAGCACTTTGAGCAGGCAGGTCATCACTTTGCTGACCATGGGATCGGCATCAAAGGGCTGAGCATGGATGTGGCGCAAATGATTGCGCGCAAGGATGCGGTGGTCAAACAAAACAACGACGGCATCCTGTATTTGTTTAAGAAAAACAAGGTCAGCTTCTTCCATGGTCGTGGCTCATTTTTGTCACGCACCGATGGTCTCTTTGAGTTGTCGGTAACCGGTAAGTCAAACGAGACCCTGCAAACACGGCACGTCATTGTGGCCACCGGTTCATCGGCGCGCCCCTTGCCGGGTATCGAGTTTGATGAGGTGAACGTCCTTTCTAACGACGGCGCCTTGCGCGTGGGTGCAACACCCAAGCGTTTGGGCGTGATTGGGTCTGGTGTGATTGGCCTGGAAATGGGATCGGTCTGGCGCCGTTTGGGTGCCGAGGTGACTGTGCTCGAAGGCTTGCCCACCTTCTTGGGTGCGGTAGACCAACAAATTGCGAAAGAGGCGCATAAGGCCTTTGTCAAGCAGGGCCTAAAGATTGAGCTGGGCGTTAAGGTGGGTGAGATCAAAAACACCAAGAAGACCGTGTCGATTGCCTATACCGATGCAAAAGGTGGTGCGCAAACACTGACCGTTGACAAGCTGATCGTCTCGATTGGCCGCGTCCCCAACACGGCGGGGCTTAACGCAGAAGCCGTAGACCTCAAGCTCGATGAGCGCGGTGCGATTGAGGTGGATGCGAATTGCCGTACCAATGTCGCCGGCGTGTGGGCTGTGGGCGACGTGGTGCGCGGCCCGATGCTGGCGCACAAGGCTGAGGAAGAGGGCGTTGCCGTCGCCGAGCGCATTGCGGGTCAGCACGGTCATGTCGATCTCGACTTGGTTCCTTGGGTGATTTACACCAGTCCTGAGATTGCATGGGTGGGTAAGAACGAGCAACAACTGAAAGAACAAGGCATTGCGTTTAAAGCCGGTACCTTCCCGTTTTTGGCCAATGGCCGTGCGCGCGCATTGGGTGACACGACCGGTATGGTGAAAATGCTGGCGGACGCGACAACCGATGAAATTTTGGGTGTTCACGTGGTTGGCCCCATGGCCAGCGAGTTGATTGCAGAAGCCTGTGTGGCCATGGCGTTCAAAGCCAGTAGCGAGGATATAGCGCGTATTTGCCATGCGCACCCGTCCTTGTCTGAGTCAACCAAAGAAGCGGCTTTGGCCGTGGATAAGCGCACCTTGAATTTTTAAGGGAACGCCCTGCCGGCGTGACAGTCGGCAGAAGTGACCGCTGGTAACCTGAGGGCCCAGCGGTTATTTTTTATGGCGCGTCACCTGCGACGTGCACCTCCTGCCTGACCTATGCCCATCACCCCGTCCGAGTCTATTCCGCAACCCATCGCCGCGACTGGCCGCCCGTCTGTGGTGGAGCAGGCTGACCCAGCGGTGCTGGCATTGTCTCAAGGTGGGTCAGTAGAGCGAGCCTATGCGGCGGCGCTACAGGCTAAGGGCTATCAGACAGATCCAGCGCAATTGCTCGCAATCAAAGCGTTGCAGCGCTGTGCGGACGAATGGACTCAATACAAAAGCAAGCGCGCGAACATCGTTAAGAAGTTGTTCTCTCGTCCACAGGTTCCGCGTGGCGTTTATATGTTTGGCGGGGTCGGCCGAGGCAAGAGTTTTCTCATGGACTGTTTTTTTCAAGCCGTCCCTATCGAGCGAAAGACGCGCTTACATTTCCATGAATTTATGCGGGAAGTGCATAGAGAGTTACGCGAGTTACAAGGCACGGTAAACCCCTTGGATGAGCTCGGTAAACGCATGGCAAAACGATTCAAGCTGATTTGCTTTGATGAGTTCCATGTCGCTGACGTCACCGATGCGATGATTCTTCACCGGTTGTTGGTGGCTTTGTTCACCCACGGTGTGGGCTTTGTAACCACGTCTAACTTCAAGCCAGATGACTTGTACCCCAATGGGCTGCACCGCGATCGGATCTTACCGGCGATTGCGCTTTTGAACGAGCGGCTGGAAGTCTTGAGCGTCGATGCAGGCACAGACTACCGTAGTCAAACACTGGCGTTGATGGACTTCTACCATCAGCCCAACGGTGCCGTAGCGGATACCGCCATGTCCGACGCCTTCACCCGCTTAGCGGAGGCTGCTGACGAGGCTCCTACCGTGCACATTGAGGCGAGAGACATTACCGCTAGACGTAAAGCGGGTAGCGTGATTTGGTTTGACTTCCGGGTGCTGTGCGGTGGTCCCCGTTCGCAAAACGATTACTTGGAAATCGCCACCCAATTCCATACTGTTTTCTTGAGTGACGTGCCGGAGATGGACGTGCGTCAGTCCAGTGAGGCCAGACGGTTCACGTGGCTGGTTGACGTGCTTTACGATCGCCGCGTCAAGCTCGTCATGTCTGCTGCGGTTGAGCCTGAGCGGCTGTATGTAACGGGTCCCATGGCGCACGAGTTTGTCCGAACGGTCTCACGTTTGGCCGAGATGCAGTCACAGGCATTTTTAGAGGAAGCCCGTCGTGATGTTGATACCGGGCTGACTTGATGGCCACAGCAGACTGGGTGACGGATATCCCGTGGGTGCAGCGTGCGGTCAACGCGTTTTCTGCCACGGGTGAGATGGGGTTGGCGGATGTGAACTACCGCCCACGGGCAGGGCAGCAGCGCATGGTGCAGCTGGTGGCCGACACCATTGCCCGCTCTGGTGCGCTGGTCGTTGAGGCGGGCACCGGCACGGGGAAGACCTTTGCCTATTTGGTTCCCGCTTTGTTGAGCGGAGAGCGTGTGATGGTGTCGACCGCGACCAAAGCGCTGCAAGACCAACTGTTTTTTAGAGACCTCCCGGGCTTGATTAACCGGCTGGGAATCCCCGTGCGCACCGCACTGCTAAAAGGGCGTAACAACTATCTGTGTACACACCGATTGAAAACGCACCTAGAGAGCGGAGCGATTGGTGATCGATTTTTAACCCGAGCCCTCGCGCAGGTGCAACGCTGGGCTGTTACGACGGTCAGCGGTGATTTGTCTGAGATGCCCGGTTTGGACGAGCGATCGGCCGTGATCCCGCTGGTGACGTCGAACCGTGACAACTGCCTTGGCGGTCAATGCCCCGACTTTAAGACCTGTCATTTACAGACCGCTAGGCGAGAGGCGCTAGCGGCTGACTTGGTGGTGGTGAACCACCACTTATTTTTTGCGGACCAAGCCATTCGCGAGTCCGGTATGGCAGAGTTACTGCCATCGGTGGGGGTTGCTATTTTTGACGAGGCGCACCAGCTCAATGAAATTGGCGTTCTTTTCTTGGGCACCCAACTGTCGTCTTTTCAGTTATTGGACTTCAACCGTGATGTACTCGCCGCCGGGCTACAGCATGCGCGGGGTCTGTGCGATTGGACGGAGATCACTGGCCACTTTGAACGTTGTATTCGCGATGTGCGTTTAAGTTTGCCGGTGACAAGACAAAAAACCAGCACGCGATTCCCTTGGGTTGATGGCGTACCGGCGGGTGCCGACCCCACCTTGTGGGCGGAGTCTGTTGGCGCATTAGATGTGTCCTTCGACCGTGTGCGCGTTGCGCTGGATAGCGTGAGCGAGTTAGCGCCCGACTTCGAGCGCTTGGTCGCACGATGCGAAACCAGCGTGGCACGATTGCGCGATTTGCGACAAGACGTTGCCGACGACCATGTGCGCTGGTTAGAGGCAGGTAGCCAGTGGCGATGGGTGGATAGTCCACTGGACAGCGCGGCTGCTTTTCAGCGCGCAGCCCAAATGGCTGCGCGGGGTGCGTCATCGGCTGGTGTGGATAGCGCGTCGATTTCGAAAACAGGCACGGACGCGGACGCGGACGCAGAAACGGACACCGATGGTGAGCACAAAGGCTCAGGCCCCAAGGCCTGGATTTTTACGTCAGCGACCCTGGGTGACGATGCGCAGTTAGATTGGTTTGCCAAACCCCTGGGGCTGGACGCCGCTACCCGCGCCGTGGTCAGTAGCCCCTTTGACTTCTCCACCCAAGCGGCGCTGTGGGTGCCGCGCGACTTACCCAAGCCGACGGATCCCGGTCATGCGTTGGTCTTGGCCCGGCGCGTCAGTCAGTGGGTGGTTCCGTTGCAAGGCCGAACGATGGTGCTGACCACCAGCCTGCGCGCACTCGGCATCATCGCGGAGACCCTAAGGGAAGCGCTTAGCGGTCAAAACATAGAGGTGTTGGTTCAGGGCGAAAGTAGCAAACACGCCTTGTTATCGCGTTTTCGCTCCTACGGGGATGCTGTGTCTCAGCGACAGCAGCGCAGCGAGGGCGAGGTCACCGCCAATGGGGCGGTACTGGTGGCGTCAGTCTCCTTTTGGGAGGGAGTCGATTTGCCGGGCGACGCGTTGCAACTCGTGGTGCTGGATAAGCTGCCGTTCCCTGTGCCCGATGACCCACTCACGCAAGCCAGAGCGCGGCGCATCACTGAGCGCGGGTTATCGCCGTTTACCGAGCAGGTGTTACCCGACACCGCCATTGCATTGAAGCAGGGCGCGGGTCGCTTGATCCGCTCTGAGCGAGACCGCGGCGTGTTGGTTATCGGTGACCAGCGCTTGGTCACCATGGGCTATGGTCGGCGGCTGATGCAGGCCTTGCCCAACATGCAACGCCTCGAGACCGAGGCGGACATGTTGGCTTACCTACATGGTGTGATCACCAAAACTTCCACCACGGGCTAGCACCGTCACCGCTCTCGTCCGCAGCGGGGGGCGGGGTCTCCCCCGTGGTTTTAAGCTTCTCAGGCGACGAGGCACGCGCAGCGTTGCCGTAGGTCGCGCTCAAAACACGCTTGGCATCGTCGCGCAGCTGTGTCATGCCTAGGGCATCGTAGGAAGAAATAAGCACCTGCAACGCACCTTCTAATGCGGGCGCGTCCTTGAAGTTGTTTATCGCATATTGGGCGCGGTTGACGGCGGCCAAGTGCATCGTGCGTGATGCGTAGTAACGCGCGACGTTCACCTCCGACTGCGCCAACGAGTTCACAATAAACGCAATGCGTAACGCCGCATCGTCGCTGTAGCGCGAATCCGGAAAGCGCTCAATGAGCTCGTTAAACGCGACATACGAATCCTTGGCCGCCTTTTGGTCTCGCTCACTCAGATCTACGTTCGCTAGGGCGCCAAACAGGCCCAAGTCGTCATTGAAGTTGACCAGACCCTCTAGGTACAAGGCGTAGTCCATCGCCGGACTGGCTGGGTGCAAGCGCTTAAATCGCTTAATGGCGGCAAGCGCCTCAGCGGGCGATGCGCCACGATAATGCATGTAAGCTTTGTCAAGCTGTGCCTGTTGAGCCAAGGGGGTGCCCGCCGCACGACCCTCTAGCTTTTCGTACAAGGCGGCTGCCTTGTCGAAAGCGCCTGCGTCTTGCTCGTCCTTCGCTTCTTGATAGATGCGGTTTGGACTCCAGTCGGCGGTCGGATCCTTGGGTTTTGGGACAGCGCAACCGCCCAAAATACTGGCGACGCCCAGTAGCCACGCCGCTGTTGATAATCTAGTCATGTGACTTGGGTTCCAATGGGTTCAGAAAACGGTTGGACGTGCCCTAGGTCAGGACAATAAGCGCCGTCGTTTACCTCGAAAATTATAGCTAGGCTTACGGAACCATGAAAAACTTGTCTGAAGATATACCCACCGCGGCGGAAGAGGTTGATGGCGGTGTGGAGACAGACCAAACGGAGTGTTTGCAGTTGCTGGTCGGCGTCGATGCACATCAGGAGCGTATCGATCGATTTTTGGTTGCTGAGGTGCCCGGCTTTTCCCGTTCTTATTTGTCGCAGTTGGTCGTCCAAGGGGCGGTCACCATCAACGCGGTAGCCGTGCGCAAGCCGGCCCACAAAGTACGAGCAGGCGACACCGTTACGGTAGAGGTCAGGCCGACGCAACAAGCGATGGCATTTAAACCCGAGCCGGTTCCCTTGTCCGTGGTCTTTGAGGATGCGCATCTCGCCGTCATCGACAAACCGGCGGGCTTGGTGGTCCACCCCGGGGCAGGCAACTGGACAGGTACCTTGTTGAATGGCTTATTGCACCGGTACCCCGATGCGGTGCATCTGCCCAGGGCTGGAATTGTTCATCGATTAGATAAGGACACGAGTGGACTCATGGTCGTGGCCCGCAGCCGGCAAGCCTTTGATCAGCTCACCCTGCGTTTGGCCGCTAGGGACGTTCACCGCGTTTACCTCGCTATTTGCCATGGGCGCTGGTTGCGGTCCTCGGATGCCTCGCTGGGTGTCAGTTTGACGCAGGCGATTGGGCGCGATGTGAAAAATCGACTCCGTATGGCGGCCTTGGAACGGGGGGTGACCCACGGCAAGCCCGCGCGAACCGATGTTTATGTGTTGGATACGCAGGCGGCTCACAGCCTGGTGCGTTGCAAATTACATACGGGAAGAACCCACCAGATTAGGGTACACATGGCCGCCGCTAATCACCCCTTGGTGGGCGACGTCCTGTACGGCGGCAAGGCCGCGCTGGGCATGACGCGCCAGTCGCTGCACGCGCACCAGCTGTCCTTTCACCACCCAGTCACAGAGGCCCTGCTATCGTGGGTCAGTGATCTACCCACAGATTTCAATATGGCGTTGACAGCGGCCGGGCTACATTACAATGGTGAGCATGTGCTGTGGCCTTTCCAAGGCTAAACACCTCTTATTCAAGTTGACCCGCCACACGGGTTAACGGTCCCCGACCCGCGTATCGCGTGGTGTTAACTTCATCGGACCTTTTTGCATGCAAACGACGGATGCCAAACGTGTTCTCGAAACGGCCTTAATTTGTGCCGGTCAAGCTGTGACCGTTCGCGAGTTGGTTGCTTTGTTCGACGGCGCGCTATCACCAGACACCATTAAGCGATTGCTACAAGAGCTGCAGCTCGAGTGGACCCATCGCGGGGTGGAGCTCGTTCCTGTGGCGACGGGTTGGCGCTTTCAGAGCCGACCCGAGTTGCGCGAGTACCTTGACCGACTGCATCCCGAGAAGCCGCCGCGTTACACGCGTGCTGCCATGGAGACGCTGGCGATCATCGCCTATCGACAGCCGGTAACGCGTGGCGACATAGAGGATATCCGTGGCGTCACGGTGAACTCACTCATCATTAGGCAATTAGAGGATCGGGGTTGGGTGGAGGTGATTGGGCATCGTGAGACGGTTGGTCGTCCGGCCTTGTTAGCCACGACGCGCCAGTTCTTAGATGACCTCGGTTTGGCCTCGCTCGATCAGTTACCCGACTTACAGGATGCGGGGGCAGACGCCCTGATGGTCGCGGGCTTGGTGGGAGCCGACGAGCTTGAGTTGGACCTACACCCTCACGACGACGTGCCTGAGGGAGCGCCGTCAGAAACGAAACCAGATACAGATGCGGCCGACGATGGCGCACCTCTTAGCGATGTTGTGACTGACACCGCACCGGACACGCTTGTGTCCCCACCAACCGAAGACGAATCTGATGAACGATCCTGAGCAGGACGACACGGCTAACGCCCCATCGACAGAAGACAGCCCACCGACTGCCAGTGAGCCCAATGCGGCTGCTCACAACCACGTCAGCTTTGAGGATGTGATCAGTGGCGCTTTTGACAGCGAGACCGCTGTGGATGCATCCGCGCCAGAGCAGGGCGGTAGCGCGAAGCGTGTCTTGGCCGCGGAGTCCAACAGTCCAAAGTTGCACAAGGTGTTGGCGCAAGCGGGTATGGGGTCACGCTTGGAGATGGAGGCCTTGATTGTTGAGGGGCGGATCTCCGTCAACGGCGAGCCTGCGCACGTTGGCCAACGCATCAAGTTCGGCGATACGATCAAGGTGAACGGGCGTCAAATTCGCGTGCGCATCGACCCACCGCCACCACGCGTGTTGGCTTATCACAAGCCAATTGGAGAGGTGGTGACCCATGATGACCCGCAAAACCGTCCCACTGTGTTTCGGCGTTTACCCAAGCTGCAGCATGGCAAATGGCAGTCGGTTGGTCGCTTGGACCTAAACACAGAAGGTCTGTTGCTGTTCACCAGCTCCGGGACCTTGGCAAATCAGCTCATGCACCCGCGTTTTGGCTTGCAGCGTGAGTATGCCGTGCGTGTGTTGGGCGCGTTGAGCAATGTTGAGAAGCAAAAGTTGCTTGATGGGGTCAGCTTAGAGGACGGTACGGCGCAGTTTTCGTCCGTAGTGGATGGCGGGGGCGAGGGTTCTAACCATTGGTATCGCGTGACCATTGGTGAGGGACGTAACCGCGAGGTGCGTCGCATGATCGAGGCGGTGGGCCATGCCGTTAGTCGTTTGATACGCATTCGTTACGGTAGCGTGGAGTTGCCGCGTGGTTTACGCCGAGGCGCTTGGGTGGAGCTGGATTGGGGCGATATCGAGCTATTAGCTCAAGAGGCCAATGAGGCCTTGCCCGTGGCTAAACCCTCTGGCCGTTCGGCCAACCCGCAGGCGGGCAAGTCAGGCCGTACAGCGGGCTTGGGTCGCTCTGTGAAGACGACGTACGCCAAGTCTGGCGGGCGTCGTCCCAGCACCCCTCAGGGGTGGGACATGCGTGCGGAGGCCGATGCGGAGAAGCGCGCAAAACGGACCACGCGGCGACCAACACGTGTGGGCCCCACAGGGGAGCCCGATCCATTGAAGACGTCTTTTGGCTACATCGGTGGCGACGCCTTACAGCGCCAGCGAGACCGCACCAGCACCGGTGGCAAGGGTCGTAAGAAGCCGCGTTGAGCCAGGCCGTGCGGTGGGGGCTGCCAGCCGTCAGCGCGCGCGCACGTTTGATAAACAGGGGGCTTAGCAGGTTAGAATAGGAGGCTAAGCTGGCAGCGTTGCCGGCGACGCACGTGTAAATTTTAATTCAAGGTAAATACCCATGGCAATCGAGCGCACCCTTTCCATTATCAAGCCAGACGCCGTCGCGAAAAACGTGATCGGTCAAATCTACGCCCGCTTTGAAGCAGCCGGTCTGAAAATCGTCGCTGCAAAAATGGCGCACCTGTCACGTCCAGAAGCAGAGGCTTTTTACGGCGTCCACAAAGAGCGTCCTTTTTTCAAGGACTTGGTTGATTTCATGATCTCCGGTCCCGTCATGATCCAAGCCTTAGAGGGCGAAGGCGCCATTGCTAAAAACCGTGACCTGATGGGCGCGACAGATCCTAAGAAGGCCGATGCAGGCACTATCCGTGCGGATTTTGCTGACAGCATCGATGCGAATGCGGTTCACGGCTCAGACGCTGCTGAAACGGCGGCGGTTGAAATTGCCTTTTTCTTCGCAGGCATGAATGTCTACGCGCGTTAATGCAACATGACGGCTAACCTACTCGATTTTGATCTCGAGGGCTTAGCCGCCTTTTGCGAAGAGTTGGGTGAAAAACGCTTTCGAGCAACCCAACTCTACCGCTGGATACACCAACGTGGTGTGCGTGATTTCGACGCCATGTCTGACCTGGCCAAGAGCCTGCGTCAAAAACTTCCCGACGTGGCCCATATCGCGTCGCTCCCCGTTTTAAGCCGACAAAATGCATCAGACGGCACGATCAAGTGGCTGTTTGATGTTGGGTCTGGCGATGCGGTCGAGGCCGTGTACATTCCCGAGTCTGATCGCGGCACGCTGTGCATTTCGTCGCAAGCGGGTTGCGCGGTTGGCTGCCGCTTTTGTTCCACGGGGCATCAGGGCTTTAGTCGCAACTTGACCACCGCTGAAATCATCGGTCAGCTTTGGTTTGTCGAGCACACGCTCCGGGCTGAGCGCAACACCACCGACCGTGTGGTGACCAATGTGGTGATGATGGGCATGGGCGAGCCTCTGCAAAATTACAACGCGTTGGTACCGGCCCTAAGAACCATGTTGCATGACAACGCCTACGGCTTGTCGCGCCGACGCGTCACCGTCAGTACATCGGGCGTGGTGCCTATGATTGACCGTTTGGGGCTGGATTGCCCGGTTGCGCTGGCGGTGTCTTTGCATGCGCCTGACGACGCGCTGCGCAGTGACTTGGTCCCGCTCAATCGGAAATACCCTCTGGCAGAGCTATTGGCGGCATGCGCGCGTTACTTGCCGCATGCGCCACGTGATTTTTTGACCTTTGAGTACTGCATGCTCAAGGGTGTGAATGACCAGCCTAGCCATGCGCGGGAGCTCATCGCCTTGGTCACATCGTTCAATGGCGGACAGGGCTTGCATTGCAAGTTCAATTTGATCCCGTTCAATCCGTTTCCCGACTCGGGTTTAACGTGCTCAGATAAAGCGACCGTGCAGGCATTTGCCGACTTGTTGTCGCAGGCTGGCATCGTGACCACGGTGCGCAAGACGCGCGGGGATGACATTGATGCGGCCTGCGGGCAGTTGGCTGGCGAGGTTCTGGACCGTACCAACGCAGCCAAGCGCATGGCCACTTTGCGGCAAGGCACGGGGACGGTGCACACCATCCAAGTCACCGCGGCGTCCGCGCACAATGTCCGTTAATATTTGCGGTGGGACTTGCCGAAGGAGACCTCTATGAGTAAAGCAAACGATCAGCCGTCTGAAATGAACACAGAGCCCGCGCCCGTCGATAAACCAGGCTGGATCCTACTGCAAGAAGCGCGGCTGGCACAGGGCATGGATATTGAGCCTCTCGCGGCGATCCTAAAAATCCCCGCGCGCAAAATCGAGGCGCTGGAGGCAGGCGCCCTCAGTGGCGTGGGTGATTTGACTTTTAGCCGTGCGTTGGCGGGTAGTATTTGCCGCCAGTTGCGTATTGATGCGAAACCGATTTTGGCGGCATGGCCGACGCGGGATACGTTGGCGCGCGAGGTGCCCTTGAACCTGCCCAACGACGGCGCGGCCAGCGCCGCCACAGCGTTGCCACCCGAAGCGGCCACCGGATCCGGTGGGCGTGTTGTCTGGGCTGTGCTCGTTCTTATTTTGGTCGGCATCGGGGTGTGGTTGGCCGTGACCGAATTGCAGCGAGGCAGCGAACGTCGCGAAAAGGCTGTGGGCGCCGCTGAGCGCTTGGCGCCCGAGACGGGGCCCGGCATCGCAAACCAGTTGGTGATCTCGCCTGTCGAGGGTAGCTCGTCAGAGAGCGGAGCTGACGATGTGAAAGCGGCCAAGCCCGTACTGGCCGCACCTGTCAAAGCCGCACCCGTCAAAGTAGCGCCTGTCACGGCCGCTGCCACCGCGACATCACCTCCGGCAACGTCACCTCCGGCAACATCAGCCTCGGCAGCATCGCTAGACGCGCCAGCAAACGTGGCCACTCCCCCGTTGACACCGCCACCCCCAGTCCCTACCGAGGTGGTGCCGGTGGCACCAACGCCGACGGTCGGTACGGTGCCTGTTCAGAAGCGTAATCAGCCGTTATCTTCCGCCGATATTGGCCAACACGCATTGGTCTTAAGCGCCGTGACTGAGTCGTGGGTGGAGGTGATTGGCCGGTCCGGTACGCGGGTCTTTACCCGCCTGATGAGCCCGGGTGACTATGTCGTTTTGGGGGATGAGGATCTGCCGTATAACGTGTTGGTGGGCAATGCGGTGGGTGTGCGCGTCTTCTCGCGCGGCCAGCCTGTGGATGTGCAGGCAACGGCGCGTCTGAACGTGTCGCGCTTTGACGTGAACTGAATTAAACAGATACAGGGTTTTCAAATGACGACCACTCCAGCAACGACAACGACAGAGACAACGACAACGACCGCCGCACCGGTCACGATCTCGCAAGCCCAGAAGCGTCAAACGCTGCAAGCCCGTGTGGCTTGGGGCGACCACGTTGTGACCGTCGGAGGCGATGCGCCGGTGCGGGTGCAGTCGATGACAAACACGGACACAGCGGACGCCGTGGCCACCGCGATACAGGTAAAAGAGCTGGCTCAGGCGGGCTCTGAGTTGGTGCGCATCACGGTCAACAACGATGAGTCGGCCAAGGCCGTGCCCTACATACGCGAGCAATTAGACCGTATGGGAATCATGACTCCCTTGGTCGGTGACTTTCATTACAACGGCCATCGTTTGTTGGCCGACCACCCTGATTGCGCGCAGGCCCTGTCCAAGTACCGTATCAATCCGGGTAACGTGGGTCGGGGTGAGAAGGGCGATAAGCAGTTTGCCCAGATGATCGAGATGGCCTTGCGCTGGGACAAACCCGTTCGCATTGGCGTCAATTGGGGTAGCTTGGATCAGGATTTATTGGCCTCGATGATGGATGCCAATAGCCTGCGCGCGACGCCTTGGGACGTTAAGCAAGTCATGGTTGAAGCGCTGATTTCATCCGCGCTGGCCTCGGCTGAAACGGCCCAGCGTTTAGGTATGTCGCCCGCCCAAATTTTGCTCTCCTGCAAAGTCAGCGGTGTGCAGGAGTTGATCACGGTGTATCAATCGCTGGCGACGCGCTGTAACTATGCGCTGCATCTCGGCTTGACCGAGGCGGGCATGGGGACCAAGGGTACCGTGGCCTCGGCTACCGCCTTGGCGGTTTTGCTACAGCAAGGTATTGGTGACACCATCCGCGTATCGCTGACACCTGAGCCAGGGGAAGCGCGTACCCAAGAGGTGGTGGTTGCGATGGAGATTTTGCAATCATTGGGCTTGCGCGCGTTTGTTCCGAGTGTCACGGCCTGTCCCGGTTGTGGTCGGACGACCAGTAGCGTCTTTCAAGAATTGACCAAAGAGATTGATGACTACATGCGCGACGCCATGGTGGATTGGCGCGATCAATACCCCGGTGTTGAGAGCATGAAGGTCGCGGTCATGGGCTGTATCGTCAATGGGCCCGGTGAGAGCAAGCATGCCGATATCGGTATCAGTCTGCCGGGCACCGGCGAGGCGCCCAGTGCACCGGTCTACATCGATGGCGAAAAGGCCATGACACTCCGAGGCGATGGCATCGGTGCGCAATTTAAAGCGGTTGTGGAAAGCTATGTGCAGAAGCGCTACGGCGCCTCACAAAACACAGCGGCATAACATGCTACGAGGCGGCGTCAGTCGCTGTTGACATTGGTATTTTTGTAACGAGTTTTATGGCTGAAAAGTTAGTTGCCGTTAAAGGCATGAACGATATTCTCCCCGCGGAGTCCGCGCATTGGGAATGGCTGGAGTCCGAGTTGAGGGACTTGATGGCAACGTACGCGTATCGCAATGTACGAACACCCATTGTGGAGCCAACCGGGCTGTTTGTCCGTGGGCTTGGCGAGGTCACCGATATCGTCGAAAAGGAGATGTACTCCTTCGAAGACCGCCTGAACGGCGAGGCCCTGACACTGCGCCCAGAGGCGACGGCAGGCGTGGTGCGCGCAGTGGTGGAGAACAATTTGTTGTATGACGGCCCGCGCCGTCTGTACTACATGGGCCCGATGTTTCGTCATGAGCGCCCTCAGCGCGGTCGCTATCGACAGTTTCATCAGGTGGGTGCAGAGGCCTTGGGTTTTGCAGGTCCAGATGTCGATGCAGAACTGATTTTTATGGCGTGCGATTTGTGGGCAAAGCTTGGCCTCACACAGGTGCGTTTAGAGATCAACAGCCTTGGTCAGCCCGATGAGCGCTTGGCGCATCGCGAGGCGCTGATCAGCTACCTCGGCGCCCAAGAGTCGTTATTGGATGAGGAGGCCAAGCGCCGCCTGCACAGCAACCCTTTGCGCATCCTAGATACGAAAAACCCTGCGATGCAGGGCTTGGTAAATGACGCGCCCAAGTTGATGGATTATTTGGGCGAGGCCTCGTTGGCCCACTTCAATGGATTGCGCGCCATTCTCGACGACGCGCAGGTGCCTTATCACATCAACCCGCGCTTGGTTCGCGGCATGGACTACTACAACCTGAGCGTGTTTGAGTTTGTGACCGAGGAGCTGGGCTCGCAAGGAACCATTTGTGCGGGCGGGCGCTACGACGGCCTGATTGCGCAGATTGGCGGCAAGCCTGCGCCGGCTGTTGGGTGGGCGTTAGGGGTTGAGCGGATTTTGGAGCTGTTGAAGAGCCAGTCCTTGTTGCCTGCAGCGCCGGTGCCCGATGTGTACGTGGTCGTTCCCAGCGCCGATCATGCGATGGTGGCGGCACAGGTCTGCCGCGCCTTGCGCACGGCGGGTGCTCAGGTGCACATGCACGCGGGTACCGCAGATGGTCAAGGAAGCATGAAGTCGCAGTTCAAGCGTGCAGACGGTAGCGGCGCCACCTGGGCCGTGATTCTAGGCGGAGATGAGCTGGCTGCTGGGGCGGTGTCGGTCAAACACTTGAGGGGCGGGGCCGATGCGCAAGGGACGGTGTCCTTGGGCGATCTCGCAGCTTGGTGGGCGGGACAGGCGGCCTAAGCCCAGCGTCGCCGTGTTCGCTGAGGCATTCTTGCCCAGTCGCCCATAAAAGAGCGGACTACGCCCTACAATAGCCAGTGCACGGGTGCCCAGTGGGTCGCGTGCAACCGTGACATTTTTATACCTTAGACAGACGCAGGCAGGCATGGCGACACAACAACTCGATCTAGAAGAGCAAGAGCAACTTGATAAGCTCAAGGATTTTTGGCGTAAATGGGGCAATGCCATCACGTGGGTGGTGATTGCTTTATTGAGCGGCTACGCGGCATTCAATGGCTGGCAGTTTTGGCAAAACAAGCAAGCGCAAAAAGCGGGCGCAATTTATGACCAAGTAACGCAAGCGGTTGCGGCCAAAGACGTGCCCCGTTTGACGCGTGTCGTCGGTGATTTTCGCAATGAGGCCAGTGCCTCAATCCTGTTGCAACATAGTGAACTGGCGCTCGCCAAATTGGCGGCTGACAACGGTGACTATGCTGTCGCGGCTGCCGCGCTAGATCGTGTCATCGCGGACGGTCATGACGAAGGGCTGACAGCAGTGGCGACGTTGCGTTTGGCTGGCGTTTATATGCAGCAAGGCGCGATGGACAAAGCCAAGGCGTTACTAGAGGGCGAGTGGGCTGTTGCGTTTCAGGGCTTAGTCTCTGACCGTCTGGGCGATATTGCGATGGCGGCATCCGACAAAGAAACAGCGCTAGCGGCGTATCAAAAGGCGTGGGCCACTTTGAGCGAAGATGCGGCCTACCGCCGGCTGGTTGAGGTCAAGTTGAATGCACTCGGTGCGGTCGCCGGGGTTTCCGGGGTTGTGGGGGCGCAAACAAAGTGATGAACCGCATGGTTTTACGCGTGTTGGGCTACGGCGTGGGCTTGTTCTTGGTTGGCCACTTGGCAGCATGCTCCTCTGTCGACGTGCCACAACCAACCCCGCTCAAGCCGTTAGAGCCGCTACTCAGCGTCTCAGAGGTTTGGCAAGCGCCATTGGGCGGCGAGGTCGGTGACGGTCTGCGCATGGCCGCGCATGACAACTTGTTGGCAGCTGCCACACTTGATGGCCTGCTGCGGGTGATCGATACAGAGACGGGTGAGACGCGTTGGTCAGCGCAGTCAGAGACCGCGCTGATCGCGGGCGTTGGTTTTGATGGCAAGCGCGTCGCGGCCATTGATACCGAAAATGGACTGCAGGTTTTTGAAGCGGGCAAGCATCTATGGACAGCCCGCTTACCTGCGCGGAGTTATACCCAGCCCTTGCTTGCGGGCGGGCGGGTGTTCGTCTTACTGAGCGACCGCCGTGTGGGCGCCTTTGATGCCGATACCGGGGCGCAACTGTGGCTGCGTCGCTATGCAGACTCAACATTGGTGCTGGCCCACCCCGGTTTATTGGCGGCGGTAGCCAATACCTTGGCGGTCGGTTTGGGTGAGCGGTTTAGTGCGATCAACCCCGATAATGGCGCCTTGCTGTGGTCGACGCCGCTGGTTCGCCCAAGAGGTATTGACGAACTGGAGCGCCTGGCTGACTGGGTGAGCGGGGCGGTTTTTGCAGGTACCCGCGTCTGTGGGCAAGCGTTTCAAAATGCCGTCGGCTGTATTGATCTTGCGACGCGCCGTGCGGAGTGGACGGTCCCGTCTAGCGGAGTGAACGGATTGGCGGGCGATGTTGCGGCGCTTTACAGCATCGATGCAACAGGAAAAATTTCCGCAATGAAGACGGACAGTGGGGCGTCTATTTGGACGCAACGAGATTTGTTACTGCGCGGCTTGACTGCGCCCTTGTTGCTGGGTCAAACAATCGCTATCGGAGACTTCGCGGGCTACGTGCACTGGTTGTCACGGACAGACGGCCAGATCATGACGCGCATGTCAACAGATGGGTCGCCCATCGTTGGCGCGCCGTTGTTGGTTAATGGCACGGCCGTCGCTGTGACTAAGCAAGGCACGGTGTACGCATGGCGACCACAATGAAGCCTGTGATTGCCCTGGTCGGGCGTCCCAACGTGGGCAAATCCACGTTGTTTAACCGGATGACAAAGACGCGTGATGCCATCGTCGCTGACTACGCGGGGTTGACCCGCGATCGGCATTATGGATCCGGTCGCTTGGGTGCTAGAGAATTTATTGTCATTGATACCGGTGGGTTTGAGCCCACGGCAGAAACCGGCATCATTAAAGAAATGGCCAAGCAAACGCGTCAAGCGGTCGCCGAGTCAGATGTGGTGATTTTCGTGGTGGACGCGCGCGAGGGCTTGAGTGCGCAGGATCATGACATCGCCTCGTTTCTTCGCCGTTTGGGCAAACCCTGTTTGTTGGTTGCCAACAAGGCGGAGGGGATGACCCAAGGGATACAGCTGACCGAGTTTTACGAGCTGGGCTTTGGCGAGGTAATTCCCGTTTCGGCCGCACACGGGCAAGGTACGCGAAGCCTCATTGAGTTGGCATTAGAGCCCCTCAACTTGCCGGAGTTGGATGACGAGCCTGAAGTTGATGACGGAACCATCCGTCTCGCCGTTGCCGGACGCCCCAACGTGGGCAAGTCGACGTTGATCAATGTTTGGCTAGGCGAAGAGCGGTTGATTGCCTTCGACATGCCCGGCACGACGCGGGATGCGATTAGCGTGCCGTTCACCAAAGACGAACAAAAATACGAGCTCATTGACACCGCTGGCTTGCGCCGTCGGGGCAAGGTGTTTGAGGCGATCGAGAAATTCTCGGTGGTAAAAACCCTGCAGGCGATTGAGCGAGCCAATGTCGTGGTGCTCCTGATTGACGCAATACAAGGTGTCACGGATCAAGACTCGCATATTGCGGGCTTCATTGTTGAAAGTGGCCGCTCCGTTGTCGTCGCGATCAATAAATGGGATGCCGTTGACAGTTATCAGCGTGAATTGGTGAAGCGGTCCATTGAGCAACGTCTGGCTTTTTTGCGTTTCGCTGACGTCTTTACGATTTCAGCGATCAAACGCCAGGGCTTGGAACCGGTTTGGAAGGCCATTGCGCACGCGCATGCGTCGGCCACGCGCAAAATGCCCACCCCCAAACTCAGCCGTATTTTGGAAGAGGCGGTCGCCTACCAGCAACCCCAACGCAGCGGTATGTTCCGGCCTAAGTTGCGCTATGCCCACCAAGGGGGCATGAACCCGCCGGTTGTGGTGGTACACGGTAACTCGCTGGAGCACGTAACAGAAGCCTATAAGCGCTACCTCGAGGGGCGGATTCGAGAGGCGTTTGACCTGACAGGCACGCCCCTGCGTGTCGAGATGAAGAGCGCTGACAACCCCTACGCCAACAAGTCGTAAATTCCTTAAACCCTGTCGCGGCGCGGTTTTATTTAAAATCGATATCGGCGCGATGTGGTAAGGTTAATCTTTTAAAGCACACAACACGGACCATATCGTGAGTAATAACAAAGGCCAACTTTTGCAAGACCCGTTCTTAAACCAATTACGGCGCGAGCATGTCCCTGTTTCCATCTATTTAGTGAATGGAATCAAGCTTCAGGGGCAAATTGAATCGTTTGACCAGTACGTCGTCTTATTGCGTAATACGGTAACTCAAATGGTTTATAAGCATGCTATTTCAACGATTGTGCCTGGACGTCCGGTGCAATTTACGGGGCCGGGCGACACAGAGCAAACTGCCGAGTGAGTGAAGACGCGCCCAAGGTCGTCTTGGTCGGCGTTGACTTCGGGCTACCCAATTTTGACGCGGAGCTAACCGAGCTAGGCCTGTTAGCCGAGTCAGCAGGCTTTGTCGTTGCTGAACGTGTGACCTGTAAGCGGCGCGCACCCGACGCTGCCCTGTTCATTGGCACGGGAAAAGCAGACGAAATCAAGCTCATTGCAGAGGGCGTTGGTGCAACAGAGATTCTGTTTGACCAAGCCCTGAGCCCCGCCCAACAACGCAATCTTGAGCGAACCATGGGCTTGGCGGTCAACGACCGTATTTTGCTTGTTCTCGAAATTTTCTCTCAACGGGCGCGTAGCTTCGAGGGCAAGTTGCAAGTCGAGTTGGCTCGTTTGCAGTACCTAACGACGCGACTGGTCAGGCGTTGGTCTCACCTAGAGCGCCAGCGCGGCGGCGTTGGCCACCGAGGTGGCCCCGGAGAGCGGCAAATTGAGTTGGATAGACGCATGCTGAATGACAGCATCAAACGAACCAAGGAGCGACTGACCAAGGTCAAGCGCCAGCGTCAAACCCAGCGCAAGCAGCGAGAGCGCTCGGGTACCTTCAAGGTATCGATTGTTGGCTACACCAATGCGGGCAAATCCTCGCTGTTTAATGCCTTGGTTAAAGCGCAAAGCTACGCCGCAGATCAGCTGTTTGCCACCTTGGACACCACCACGCGCCAAATGTACCTAGCGCCAGTCGAGGCCTCCATATCGATCTCTGACACCGTCGGCTTTATTCGGGATTTGCCTCACGGCTTAGTGGCGGCCTTTTCTGCCACCTTGCAAGAGTCGGTGGAAGCCCATTTGCTGTTGCACGTTGTAGATGCGGCAAACCCCGCTAGTTTTGAGCAAATTATGGCGGTGCGGGAGGTCTTGGCCGAGATTGATGCGGGTGAAATTGAGCAGATCTTGGTTTTCAACAAAGCCGACCTGATCGAACACGACAAAGCCCCAGAGCGCATGCGCGATGAGTTGGTGCATGACGGCCGGGCGATCACGCGTATTTTCGTGAGTGCTCAGACGGGAGAGGAGCTTGATGGCTTGCGCGACCTGCTCGCAGAGCGCTATCAGGCATTCGCCACCGACCCCGCTGCTTACATCCCGGAAACAGACGACCCACGGTTTGCGCACTTAGCGCGTTAACCCTAATGCCCCTAGGCTGTGAGCGGGCGAACAACTCATGCCACAATTAAACCCATTGAAAACAGATCGGATATCCATTACATGACTGCGATTTCGCGACTTACTAATCGGCCAGGCATCTTTGCGCGTCTGGTGCGGGTGTTTAACCTCAACGGTTCAGACTGGGGCCGGGGCGAGAATGACAAGCCTAAATCAGACCAACCCAGTGGCTCTGACGAGGAGCGTCAGCACGACAACGTTGAGCCAATCCGCCCATCCGGACAAGGCGGTTCGTCACAACGTCCGCGTAACCAAGACGGGCCGCCCGACTTGGATGAACTGTGGCGTGACTTCAATCAGCGTTTAGGCGGCCTCTTTGGCGGCTCGAACGGACGTAATGGGAACGGCAACGGCAATGGCAATGGCAACGGTTCTCCGCCACCCTTCCGTCCAGACGGCAAGTCTGCCGGTATCGGCGCGGGCCTGATCGCCGGTGTGCTGCTGCTGATCTGGTTGTCTACCGGCTTCTTCATTGTGCAAGAGGGCCAGCAGGGCGTGATTACCCAGTTTGGTCGTTACCACAAGACGGTTGGCGCGGGTTTCAACTGGCGTATCCCGTATCCAGTGCAGGCGGAAGAAGTGGTTTTTGTGACCCAAATTCGTTCGGTGGATGTGGGTAGTGACGCCATCGTCCCCGCAACGGGCTTGCTGGAGTCCGCTATGTTGACGGCGGATGAAAACATCGTCGAAATTAAATTTGCTGTGCAGTACCGCCTGAGCGATTCCCGAGCCTACTTGTTTGAGAGTCGTGACCCCGACGCCGCGGTCGTGAAAGCGGCTGAGACAGCGGTTCGCGAGGTGGTTGGAAAAATGAAGATGGACTCTGCTTTGGCAGAGGAGCGCGATCAAATTGCGCCGCGTGTGCGCACCCTCATGCAGACGATTTTGGATAGATACAAAGTCGGTATTGAGGTCGTAGGCGTTAACTTGCAACAGGGTGGTGTGCGACCACCTGAGCAAGTTCAAGCGAGCTTTGACGATGTATTGAAGGCGGCGCAAGAGCGTGAGCGAGCCAAGAATGAGGCCCAAGCCTATGCCAACAACGTGGTGCCACGAGCCGGCGGTGCTGCAGCGCGTTTGCGCTCGGAGGCCGAGGCTTACCGTGCACGTATCGTGGCGCAGGCTGAAGGTGATGGCCGCCGTTTTGAATCCATTTTTACCGAGTACAAAAAGGCGCCTGAAGTGACTCGCGACCGCTTGTATGTGGACGCGATGGAAGAGATTTATAGCAACGTCAGTAAAGTGTTGGTGGAGTCCCGTGATGGCTCGAACCTGCTGTACCTGCCGCTGGATAAGCTCATGGGCTCTGGCGCCGGCTTGCGTGACGGCAGTGCGCCGCTCACCTCGTCGCCTTCTAGCTTGTCTAACCAATCACCCACTCTCAACCTAGACGGTTCTCGGGCGCGTTCACCAGATAACGCGCGCTCGCGAGACGGCCGATAACGGTCACGTTGAACCACATTTAGAGAATTACAAGAGGTTGTTATGAATAAGTTAGGTCTATGGATTGCATCGCTAGCCATATTGCTAGGGCTCGCCAGTTCCACTATGTTTGTTGTTGACCAACGCCAATTTGGCGTGGTTTATCAGTTGGGCGAGATTAAAAGTGTTGTGACGGAGCCGGGTTTGAATTTCAAGCTCCCGCCGCCCTTCCAGAATGTTAGCTACATCGACAAGCGTTTGTTGACGCTGGAGAGTACGGACACCGAGCCGATGCTGACTGCGGAAAAGCAACGTGTCGTGATCGATTGGTTTGTGCGCTGGCGTGTCTCTGACGCGTCGCAGTACATTCGTAATGTTGGCTTGAACGAGCGAGCTGGCGCGCTGCAATTGAACCGCGTGATTCGTAACTCTTTCCAAGAAGAGGTGAACCGTCGTACGGTGTTCCAACTGCTCTCGTCTGATCGTGAATCACTGATGGCGGACGTCAAGGCGCAGGTCTTGCGAGCGGTTAACGGTGCTGAAAAGCCGTGGGGTATGGACGTGGTCGATGTGCGGATTACCCGCGTTGATTATGCCGAGACCATCACCAAATCGGTTTACGACCGTATGGAAGCAGAGCGTAAGCGGGTGGCGAACGAATTGCGTTCTACCGGCGCGGCGGAGGGTGAACGCATTCGCGCCGATGCAGACCGCCAGCGCGAAGTGATTTTGGCTGAAGCCTACCGCGACGCCCAGACCCTCAAGGGTAAAGGGGACGCAGAAGCGGCGGCGGCCTACGCAAAGTCCTTCGGTCGGGACCCCGCCTTCGCTAAGTTTTACCGCAGCTTGGAAGCCTACAAAGCCAGCTTCACCTCTAAGAATGACATCGTGGTGTTGGATGGTGACTCGGACTTCCTCAAAGGCATGAAAAGCGGCCTTGTGGGGCCGACTAAGTAAGCGGGTTGCTTAAAACCCGTTAGGGCCTTTGCCCTAACGACGCGCCGAAACGCTGCACTGGTATCCCACCAGCGCAGCGTTTTTTTTGAGGCCTGTTCGAGATTGTCGGTTCACGCGGAGCGCATAAAGTGCCAGGTGCGGCGAGCGTTACAATCTAAGGCTGTATTCCCACATCTAAACTTCTATGTCTGCTTGGGTTCTCCCAGATCATTTGGCCGATGTCTTGCCCTACGAGGCGCGCCAGATCGAAGAGCTTCGCCGCGTGCTTCTGGACGCGGCGCGCACCTTTGGTTACGAGCTCGTGATGCCGCCTTTATTGGAGCATCTCGAGTCCCTGTTATCCGGGACTGGTGAGTCCTTGGACTTGCGCACCTTTAAGTTGGTTGATCAGCGTACGGGCAGGTCGTTGGGTTTGCGCGCAGACACCACGCCGCAAGTTGCTCGGATTGATGCCCACCTATTGAACCGTCAGGGTCCTGCGCGCTTGTGCTACTGCGGGCCTGTCGTGCACACGCAGCCAAGCCATGGCAATGCGTCGCGCGAGCCGTTGCAGTTTGGCGCAGAGCTATACGGCCACCAGGGGCAAGAGGCAGACCTTGAGATTTTGGAGCTGGTCCTGACCATACTCAACCGCGCCGGGGTAGGGACGTTTGTGCTTGATTTAGCCGACGTGCGCGTCGTGGATGCGTTGTTGGCACCCGCTGGTTTGGATGCAGGCAGCGCCTCGGCTATCCATCAGGCGCTGGCTAAAAAAGATACGGCCACCCTCATCGCCTTGACCGCAGATTTGCCCGAGGCGATGCGCGACGGCTTGCGCCTGATTCCTGATTTGTACGGCGGTGTAGAGGTACTAGAGCTCGCACGCAACAGCCTACCCAGCAGCCCGCTCTTGACCGAGGCATTGGATGATTTGGCGCGTCTGGTTACTGGCGTTCAGGCCATCGCCAGCGTACAGGTATCGATTGATCTGGGTGACCTGCGCGGATATGCCTATTACACGGGTCTGCGTTTTTCGGTCTATGCGCAGGCATTCGACGATGGGCAGCAGTGCGAGTTGGTGCGTGGGGGACGTTACGACGAAGTCGGCGCGGTGTTTGGACGCCGTCGTCCCGCCGTTGGCTTTAGCGTTGATGTGAAAGAGTTGGTCGGTATGTCGGCCACCCCGAAATTACACCGAGCGATTCGTGCGCCTTGGGGCGATGCGCCCGGGTTACGCGAGGCCGTCGCGGCACTGCGGCAGCAAGGGGAGGCGGTTGTCTCCCTGTTGCCTGGCCATGACAACGAGGTGAATGAGTTTGACTGCGACCGTGAGTTGGTCCTCCTTGATGGTGCGTGGCAGGTGCGGGCAGCAGCCTGATCGCCTCTCGCACCGACTTCCTTTTATTTTTTTGAGAGCATAGGCCATGGCATCGTCCGGACGCAACGTCGTAGTAGTTGGCACCCAGTGGGGTGACGAGGGTAAGGGTAAGTTGGTTGACTGGTTGACTGAAACCGCAACCGGTGTGGTGCGCTTTCAAGGGGGGCACAACGCCGGGCACACACTGGTAATTAACGGCGTAAAGACCGCCTTGCACCTGATTCCCAGCGGCATCATGCGTCCTGGCGTCACCTGTTACATCGGTAACGGTGTGGTGCTATCTGCTGGCAAACTGCTGGAGGAGATCAGCGGCTTGGAGAAGGCAGGTATTCAGGTGCGTGACCGCTTGCGAATCAGCGAAGCGTGTCCATTGATATTGCCGTTCCATGTGGCGCTTGATGTGGCGCGGGAGGCCGCAAAAGAAAAGGCGGGAACGGCCAAAATCGGCACAACGGGTCGCGGTATTGGCCCCGCCTATGAGGACAAAATTGCGCGCCGCGCGCTGCGTGTGCAGGACTTAAAGCATCCCGAGCGGTTTGCAGCGAAGTTGCGAGAGTTACTTAGCCTACACAACCACGTGCTATCGACCTACTTGAACAGCGCTGATCTGGCATGGGCTGAGCCGATTGCGGGCTATCTTAAAAACGGCGAAATACAGTTCGATGCCGTCTACGACGAAGCCATGGCGCATGCCGAAGAAATCCTACCGATGGTTGGTGACGTGTCGCGTGAACTCAATGCTGCGCATCAAGCGGGCGCTTGCCTGTTGTTTGAGGGCGCACAGGGCACCTTGCTAGATATCGACCACGGCACCTACCCCTTCGTGACATCAAGCAACTGCGTGGCGGGTAACGCGGCGGCGGGTGCGGGCGTTGGCCCTGGACTGTTGCATTACGTGCTGGGAATCACAAAAGCCTACTGCACCCGTGTGGGTGGTGGACCATTCCCAACGGAGTTGGACTGGTTGACACCGGGTACGCCCGGCTACCACCTGTCCACCGTAGGCGCTGAGATGGGGACGACCACCGGTCGCCATCGCCGATGTGGCTGGTTTGACGCGGCCTTGCTAAAGCGCTCGGCACAGGTTAACGGGCTTAGCGGTCTGTGTATCACCAAACTCGACGTGTTAGATGGCCTTGCTGAGTTGCAACTGTGCGTAGGCTACATGTTGGACGGCGAGCGTGTGGACCTGCTCCCTATGGGGGCCGATGACATCGAGCGCTGCACACCTATTTACGAGACCATGCCCGGTTGGGACGAGTCGTCTGTGGGTGTCACCGAATTTGACCGCTTGCCGCTTAATGCGCAAAATTACTTGCGTCGTATCGAAGCCATTACCGGTGTCCCCGTGCACATGGTGTCCACCAGCCCTGACCGGGATCACACCATATTGCTGCACCACCCCTTCTCTGCGGCCTGAAATACGACGATGTTTTTGATTGAATCCCCAAACCCTAAAGGACTTTTATGTTGACCGAAGACGGCAAGCACCTGTACGTTTCCTATGATGAGTACCATAATTTGATTGAGCGTCTTGCAGTCAAAATTCACCAGTCAGGTTGGGAGTTCGATAACATTTTGTGTCTGGCGCGCGGTGGCATGCGCCCAGGTGACTTGCTGTCGCGTATCTTTGATAAGCCCCTAGCCATCATGTCAACCAGCTCCTATCGTGCGGGTGCAGGGACGGTACAAGGGCATTTGGATGTCGCGCGCTACATCACGACGCCCAAGGGCGAAATTGCTGGCCGGGTATTACTTGTGGATGATTTGGCAGACACGGGTCACACCCTGAACGCGGTGATCGATACGCTCAAGGACAACTACCAGCCGATTACCGAGTTGCGCAGTGCGGTCATTTGGACCAAAGGTGTCTCCAGTTTCAAGCCAGACTACTCGGTGGAATTTTTGGAGAGCAATCCTTGGATTCACCAGCCTTTTGAGCCTTACGACAACATTCGACCAGCCGCCCTCGTAGAGAAGTGGAAAGCCTGATAGCCCTCACTCAGATAACCCTAGCCCGCGCGTGACCCTATGACCCCAGACACCCAGCTCATCAACCACCCCTACAAAGCACCTGATGAGTTCGAGGCGTCTACCCCTGGGGCGTTTAAGGCGTCCACGGTGTTGTTCCCCAACGTGGCGGCGATGCGCAGCCGTCAGTGGGCAGACCGGTCTGCGTATACCTACGGTACGCATGGTACGCCCACGACCTTCACGCTAGAGGCGCGTCTCGCGACCCTTGAGGGCGCCAAGCACTGTGTGCTGACACCCAGCGGTCTCTTGGCGATTGGTCTGGTCGATATGGCGTTTCTGGATGCGGGTGATGAAGTTCTCATTCCAGCGAATGCTTACGGTCCCGGCAAAGCGTTTGCCAACGGCGACTTAGCCCGCTGGGGTATTCAGACGACTTTCTTCGATCCTTTAAACCCCAATGACTTGGCAGAGAAAATCTCGGCGAAGACCCGGTTGGTGTGGTTGGAGGCGGCGGGCTCCATCACGCTCGAGTTTCCAGATGTGCCCGCCTGTGTCGCCGTGGTGCGCGCTGCGAACGACGCGGGTAGAGAGGGTAGAGCGGGTAGAGCGCGTCCCATAATAACGGCCCTCGACAACACATGGGGTGCGGGCGTGGCGTTTCAGGCCTTTGAGATGGGTGTTGACCTGTCCATGCAAGCGCTAACCAAATATCCCAGTGGCGGCGGTGATGTCCTAATGGGGGCGGTTTTCACACGTGACGCTGCCCTGCACAACACCTTGCAAATGTGTCATATGCGACTTGGCATATGTGTGGGTGCCAACGATGCGGAGCTCGTGTTGCGTGGTCTGCAAACGATCCATGTGCGCTATCACCACCAAGACGCCACGACACGTTCGTTGGCCGAGTGGGCGGTCACACGCCAAGAGTTCGCCGCAGTGCGTCACCCCGCATTGCCTGACTCTCCCGGACACGCGACGTGGTTGCGGGACTGCAGCGCCGCAGCGTGTTTGTTTTCTGTGGTGTTTAAGCCGTGCTACAGCTCGGCACAGGTGGATGCGTTTTGCGACCGCCTCACCGTCTTCGGTCTGGGTTACAGCTGGGCCGGACCCATGAGTTTGGCTGTTCCGTATAGTTTGGATGCGGACCGCGGTTGTGGGGAGGCTTTGGTCGGTGTGGTGGTCCGGTTCGCTGTTGGGCTCGCGCACGTTGACGACTTGCGTGCAGATTTGGCGCAGGCGTTGGACGGCATGGTCGCTGATGCTTAACGCCTAGCGCCCGCCAACACAAGCTTAAAACGCGGCAACAACCGCTTGTGCCGCCGCCGCCAAGGCCACGGGTGCGGCACTGGCCACCTGTATGGCCTTCGCTTGTGGGAATTGGGCGAAATTGCGCGACATGGACTCGTAGTAACGCGGATCGTAGTGTCGGCTCAGTAGCTCGGCGACCACCTCTGCGCTCGCACCCGCACACGCTTTTTCCTTCCAGTCGGCGACCACCTGTCGACCCAGCAAGGCGGCTAAGGTGTCGAGCCGCTCGCCGAAAAATGCCGCGTCTTTCACAAAGAAATCGTAGTCGCTCATGAGCAGATCAACCCGATCCGCTAGGGCCATCTCAATGTGTGTGCACGGACTGGCACGCATCGCAGTGATGAGAGATTCGGGCACCGTGAGGTTGCCCACACGTTTGCTTTCTGACTCAATGTAAACCGGGCGACTGGGGTCGAGCTGGCGCATGCTATCCCAAACGCAGGTCTCAAAATGCTTTTGGCTAGGTTGTGGCGTACCAGGAATCAGTCCCAAGACGGAGCTGCGGTGCTTGGCAAGGCCCTCTAGGTCGATGACCTGCTCGCCAGCCTGCGCCAGCGCATGGAGGATATGGGTCTTCCCGACACCGGTCGCACCCGCTACCACCCGTAGGCTGAGGCGCGCCGCTAAGGCAGGGGTTTGCGCCATCACCTCCGCTCTGAACGCTTTGTAGCCGCCCGTCAATAGGTGGACGTGAAAGCCGATGGCAGACAGCACCGTGGCCAAGGCACCACTGCGGTTACCACCGCGCCAGCAGTAAAGCAGCGGACGCCACGTCCGCGGCGTCTCGGCTAAGTGGGCGTCAATGTGTGACGCAATGTTGCGTGCAACCAAGGCCGCGCCTTGCTTCTTGGCCTCGAAGGCGTTGGTCTGCTTGTACAAGGTGCCAATGTGCACCCGTTGCGCATCGTCCAACGATGGCCAATTCTCCGCCTGTGGCAGACGGTCTAGCGCGTGCTCCGACGGGCTACGGGCATCAATAATGGTGTCGAACCGCGTCAGATCTGAGAGCGCCTCGTTAGGGGGGATGGCGTTTATAGGCACGGGGTCAATAGGTCCGGTTTAGGGGGCAAGCAGGCGAATGATTTCAGGCCATGCATTGTCTAACATCAGCGCTTGGGCTTGCTCGTTGGGGTGAATGCGGTCCGCTTGAAACAGTGACAGGGGGTCGCTACTATCCGCGATACCCTTGAGTAGAAAAGGCACGAGACCGGTCTTGTGCTCACGGCTCGCCGTGACAAACACTTGCGCGAATGACTCCGTGTAGCGTGCACCGTAGTTCGGGGGCACCTGCATACCCAGCAACAAAACCTTGGCGTTGATCGCTTGGCCCATTTTTATCATTGCGGATAGGTTGGCCTGCGTGCTGGCGAGCGCCAGGCCGCGCAATGCATCGTTGGCACCCAGTTCGATGATAAGCACGGTCGGTGCATATCGACGTAACAGCGCGGGTAGGCGGGTACGGCCACCAGAGGTGGTATCCCCGCTGATACTGGCGTTGATGACTTGCGCGGGTATCCGCTGGGCAGCCAAGCGCTTAATCAACAGGCTGACCCAGCCCGCACCGCGTCGCAGTCCATACTCCGCGCTGATGGAGTCTCCCACGATTAGGATACGTTGGCCACCCGGGTCTGATGTGGCGAGCGAATTCCGTGCGAGCAGTTTGGCACTGGAGTGGGTCGCGTCCACGGCTTGCGCTGAGGTCACGGCTTGGGCGATCGACGGTGCGCCTAGGGTCATGCTTAACGCCATGGCCATGCCCAGCGGCAACAAATGACGATAAACAAAAGGGCGCAAACGACCGAGGGCTATCGTTAAGCCGTTAAAGTCAAGGGCGCGCATAGTGCGCTGCATTAGGAGAGTTAATCGCATGTCCGTGACATCCCAGACTGTTAGTGGTTTAGATCGCCCTATTGACGACCTTGTATTACGCGCCACCGGCGTTGGTAAGGACGTTACCGACGCAACGGGCACCTTGCCGATATTGTCCGGTGTAGACCTCACATTATCTCAGGGTGAGTCCATGGCCATTGTTGGCGCCTCGGGCTCTGGCAAAAGCACGCTGTTGTCCATCTTAGCGGGTCTGGACACCCCCAGCCGTGGTCAGGTTTTTTTAGGTGGACGTGATTTATTTGCAATCGATGAGGACGCGCGTGCAGCGTGGCGTGCACAGCATTTAGGCTTTGTGTTTCAAAATTTTCAGCTGCTATCGCATCTCACTGCATTAGAGAACGTTATGTTGCCACTGGAGCTGGCGTCACGTCGCGATGTTCGGCGTGAGGCTGCCGATATGTTGGCCCGCGTGGGCCTTGCTGAACGATTGGGTCATTACCCTAAAGTGATGTCCGGTGGTGAGCAGCAGCGCGTCGCATTGGCGCGCGCCTTCGTGATGAAGCCACAGCTGTTGATGGCGGATGAACCGACGGGTAGTCTCGACTTTGCCACTGGCAGTGCGGTCATGGCCTTGATGTTTGAGCTCAACCGTGAGGTGGGAACCTCGTTGCTGCTTGTGACGCATGACCCTGCGATCGCTGAGCGCTGCCAACGAAAGCTGACATTGCAGGCGGGACAGGTGGTTTTTCCCTAGATAATGTGGGCATGGCTGCCATTAAAGTTTTATTCGGATTTCACGCCGTAGGCGTTCGTATCAAAACGGATGCCGCGTCGGTCGTTGAGGTCTATTTCGATGCGAGCCGCCGCGATATGCGCATGCGTCAATTCGTGGCGCGAGCCAAGGAGGCGCAGGTGCGCCTAATTGAGGCCGATGGTGCGAGGCTAAGCAAACTGTGCGGTAGCGCAGGCCACCAAGGTGTTGTTGCGCGAGCGCATGACGTGCAGTTGGCGACGAGCTTGGACGACTTACTCGATGCCGTCGAGGCTGCTGGCAACGATCACCCCTTAATTTTGGTGCTTGATGGCATCACCGATCCCCATAACCTCGGTGCGTGCTTGCGCGTTGCTGATGGGGCCGGTGTGCAAGCGGTGATTGCCCCCAAAGACCATGCGGCGGGCATCAATGCGACGGTCGCCAAAGTGGCGAGTGGTGCGGCAGAGACGGTCCCATACTTTATGGTGACAAATTTGGCGCGAACGCTCAACGAGCTAAAGGAACGTCAAATCTGGGTCATTGGGACCAGTGACGATGTGACAAACACCATTTATGACGTAGACCTCACCGGACCCGTTGCCTTGGTTTTAGGCGCAGAGGGTGCGGGTATCCGCCAACTCACACGCAAGACGTGCGATGAATTGGTGTCCATTCCCATGGCGGGTGCGGTTGAGAGCCTCAACGTCTCTGTGGCGAGTGCCGTTTGCCTTTACGAAGCCAGACGACAGCGTCGCGCCAAGGCGTAGCCAGGGCTGCGCCGGACTCACACCCAGCCTATGGCGCCAATGGCGGCGCCACATCCAATTAGCCAGAGTAGGTGCACCCGCGTGCGCCACACCATGATCGCCGTGGCCACGCTCATGGCAGCAGGTAGCCACGCCACGGGTGCCTCGGGGACCTGAGAGGCAATCAGCCACGCCGTTGAGGCGAGCAATGCGATCACCACGGGCGTCAGTCCGGCCTTAAAGGCTTTGATGCCCAGATGCTCCTGCCTGTGGTTTGCCCAACTGGCAAATTTATAGGTCAATAGTGAGGAGGGCAACATAATCGCAAACAACACCATGAGGGCACTGGCGATCGCGATGGGCCAGATCATCCAAGCATGGGTTTGCGTGAGGGTTGTCACGTACGTCGACTGCATCGCGACCTGCCACCCCAGTAGGGGGATGAAGATGACGTTGGGCCCCGGTGCGCTTTGCGCCAACGCAATGGCGTTGTTGAAGTCACCAGGGCTCAGCCAGCCGGTTTCGGCCACCAAGTAGCGTTGCATGTCAGGTGCGACGGTCATTGCGCCACCAACGGCCATAAACGACAGCAGGAAAAAGTGCAGAAACATGTCCCAGGCCTGCCACAAAACGGCCCATCCTGCGCCTTCAATCGCCCCGTTCATGGCGCCTTACCTTTTTCGCGTTTTAAGATGCGCAGGCTAAAGAAAATACCCACCCCACCCAATGGCAGCAGAACCCATACCAATGGTAGGCGCAGCAGCGCAACGGCGAAAAAAGTAGATGCAAAAAGAGCAAGGCACGGCCATAGACCGAGCATATGGGTGCTGAGGCCGTTGAGCATACGGAGCACCACACCCGCTATCAGGCCGGCGCTGATGCATGCGACACCACGCATCATGCCTTGCGTGACCGCTAAATCTGCATAGTTCGCAAACAAGGCGGCGAGGCACAAAACGACAGCGGTTGGTGCCATGAGCATGCCCGCCACAGCGGCGAGCGCGCCACGCCAGCCAAAGAAGCGGCCACCCAAAATGATAGACAAGTTCACCACGTTGGGTCCCGGCAGTACCTGAGAGACGGCCCAGTCATCGACAAACTCTTGTGCTGTTAGCCACTGACGCGTTTCCACGAGCTCACGCTGCGCAATGGCGATGACCCCTCCAAACCCCTGTAATGCGATGCGTGTAAACGACCAAAAAAGCGCGGCTTTGGTGTGTGGGCGCTGGGCCATACGGTGGTGCCGATCTTAGACGGTCATGCCACCGGAGACCTCTAGCACCGCGCCGTTCACATAGCTGGCTTCATCGCTGGCTAGAAATGCGTACACGTTGGCGACCTCCTCAGGGGAGCCCAGACGTGCCAAGGGCACTTGGCTTTTCATGCTCGCCAAAATCTTCTCGGGAATGGTATCCAGAATGGGTGTCGCGATAAAGCCGGGTGCCACGGCGTTGACACGAATCCCTTTGGGTCCGAGCTCGCGTGCCCAGGTTTTTGTAAAGCCAATGACGCCAAACTTAGATGCGGCGTAGTTGGTTTGACCAAAATTACCGTAGATACCAACAACCGATGAGGCATTGAGAATCACGCCACTGCCTTTCGCTACCATGGCATCTGCCACAGCTTGTGTGCAGTGGAAAACACCGCGTAAGTTGACATCAATGACGCGATCAAATTGTTCTAGCGTCATTTTTTGCAGACGGGCATCTTGGGTAATACCGGCGTTGTTCACCAGGATGTCGATGGCCCCAAATTCGGCAAGCGTATCGGCTACGACGGCATCGACCATGTCGCGCTGCGTTACGTCGACGACGAAGCCTTGGGCGCGCACGCCTAGGGCGTTAGCGGCATCAACTGCGGCGTCAACGCTCGCCTGCTTGATATCGCAGATGACCACGTGCGCACCTTCCTGTGCGAATTTCAGTGCTGTCGCCAACCCGATCCCTTGGGCTGCGCCGGTGATAAGGGCGACTTTATTGTTTAGACGGTTCATTGCGTTTTCTCCGAAAAAAGTGAGACAGCTTGCCTGCGTGAATAGGCTTATTATTGGCGAGAAACTACACAGGGTAGAGACCGCTTGTACGGGCTATATGATCGCTCAGTGGTTATCGCCGTCCAGTCGCAACCGAGTCACAAACGACTCATCGCCGGAGAGCATTGATGAATGATTTGGGTCGCCTTGAAGATTTGCCAGAGGCTTATCGCCATGATTTACGTGCTAAAAACCTGGTGCCTTTGTGGCCAAGTCTACGGGGTGTCTTGCCACCTCATATACCCACTCGCCAAACCGCTGCGACGCATTGGGCGTACCAAGACATCAAGCCGCTGTTGCTTCAGGCGGGCGCGCTAACACCGATTGAGAAAGCCGAACGTCGCGTGTTGGTATTAGCGAATCCGGGGCACACATTGGAAAAGATGCAGGCGAGCGCTGCCATGTACCTTGGCATGCAGCTGCTGCTGCCCGGAGAGTGGGCGCCTAGCCACAGACATACCCCGAACGCAGTGCGGATGGTGGTGGAGGGTGAGGGCGCTTACACCACGGTGCAAGGCGTGCATTGTCCGATGGTGCGCGGCGACCTGATACTCACGCCCACGGGGCTGTGGCATGAGCATGGGCACGACGGCACAGAGCCCGTCATTTGGTTGGACGTGCTTGATCTGCCGTTGATCTACTACACCGAAACGAGCTACCACATTAACGGCGACAAGCAAGACGTGAGTAGTGCGCAAAGTGGGACCGACTACGCGGTTGGGTCGGTGGTTCCTATGCACGTCTTTGAGGCCACGGCGGCTGACAACGCACACCGTGATTCGCCATTAGCCAGCTATCCGATTCTGCGGTATCCGTGGGTCGTTGCCCGTGACACCTTGTTGGCGTTGGCGCAGTCCGCTCCCGATCAGAAGGTGCTGCAGGTGGTCTATACCAACCCGCAGACGGGAGGCGATGCACAAAATATATTGGGCTTCTACGCGTTGATGGTGCGTCCGGGTGAAACCGCGCAACTTCCCGTATGCTCGCCTGCACGCGTCTTACATCAGATTGAAGGTGAGACCGAGGTGGTGATCGCAGAGCAGACGTTTGCGATGGAAGCGGCAGACACTTGTTGTGCGCCCGGTTACACGCCGGTGGCTATTCGCAATACGTCAACCACCACCCCGGCTTTTCTGTTTATGGCCGATGAGGCGCCGTTGCATAGAAAGCTAGGCGTCTACGAGCGGCGCGCTTAGGCACTGGGCCTGGCCTGCGGTGATGTCACGCAGGTCATGGTGCCATTGCGCCATGTCTTGGGTCGGTGCCGTGATGGTCACAGATACCGTCTTGTGGTCGTGCGCAACACTGAGAGTGGCTCCGTTAGCCTGCGCGAGTCGGCGCACCGCACCCTCGTGTGCGTAGCCCACTTGCCACGTTGCGGTGCTGGTAGCGGTGTGTGGGATTTTTTCCGCAACCGCGCAGGCCTGCGCGATGGCGTCGGTGTAGGCCCGGACCAAGCCGCCAGCACCCAACTTCACGCCACCAAAATACCGAACGACCGTGGCCAGCACCCCCTCTAGGTCTTGGTGTCTAAGCACCTCTAGCATGGGGCGCCCCGCGGTTCCGCTTGGCTCCCCGTCGTCATTGGCAGCAGACTGTCCGCCAGCCATCAGGGCCCAGCAGACATGGGCGGCACCCGGATGGGCTAGCCGCAGCGCGTCCACTACCGCCACCGCCTCGGCACGATCGCGAACGGTTTGCACGCAACCAATAAAGCGGCTTTTCTTGATGAGGTGGTCTGTGTGGACGGGCGCGCCTAGGCGGTAGGACATGCGTGCGTGGTGGCGTTAAGTGGCGCTGAAGGTTTCTGTATCGACTTCCCGTTCCGCTTGCGCGTTATAGCGGCCACCCATGACGGTGCCTTGGTTAACCAAGGCATCTAGACGTGCGAGTAATTCGGCGCTCAATGTGACTTGGTCGGCGCGTGCGTTCTCAACGGCATGTGCGGGGTTGCCCGTGCCGGGGATGGGCAGAATGTCATCGCCTTGATGCAGCAGCCACGCGATCGCTAATTGTGCGGGTGTACACCCGACATCGGCTGCGATGGTCTTATAGGTGTCTAGCCAAAGCTGGTTATGTGCCAGGGCGTCGCCGTGGAAACGTGGCATACCCATGCGGATATCCTTGGGGGTAAATACGCTTGGGTCGGATGCGGTGCCTGCCAAGAAGCCGCGCGCAACCGGACTAAATGCGACAAAAGCCGTCCCCAGTTCGCGACAGGTTTGGAGCACAGAAATCTCAGGGTTACGGGTCCACAGCGAGTATTCCGTTTGCAACGCGGCGATGGGGTGCTCACGGTGCGCACGCCTCAGGGTGTCGCTAGACACTTCCGACAAGCCAATGGCGCGAATCTTCCCTGCTGTTATCAAATCAGCCAAGGCACCAACGCTTTCCTCAATCGCCACCTGTTTATCCCATCGGTGCAGATAGTAGAGGTCAATGACATCGGTGTTTAAGCGCTTGAGCGCGTCTTCACACGTCTGTCGAATGGTTGCCGGGCGACCATCGATGACACGCACCAGCTTGCCATCGCCTGCGACGTCCACGCCTTGCATGCCGCACTTGCTGGCCAGCGTGAATTCGCTACGACGCTTAGACAGAAACTTGCCTACCCAGGTCTCTGACAAACCAAACCCGTATAAAGCGGCGGTATCAAAATGGGTGACACCCGCATCGAGTGCGGCGTTAAAGACGGCCTCTGCTTGGGCGTCAGACGCGGCGGGGCCGTAGGCATGGCATACATTCATACAACCAAAGCCGGTGGCAGATACCTGAAAGGGTCCTAGTTGGCGTGTGGACATGAGATCTCCTAACTTATTTCAATTGTTGCTCGAGTTGGTGCATGACCTCGTAGCAGGGTAAAACACTGGCGACGCTGCTATTGGGCTCGCGACCCTCGCGAATGGCGGCAAAAAACTCACGATCTTGCAGCTCAATGCCATTCATACTGACGTCGACTGAGGAGACGTCAATCGGCTCCTCTTTGCCTGTGAAGAGATCATCGTAGCGTGCAAGATAGGTTCCCGAGTCACCGATGTATCGGAAGAATGTGCCGAGCGGCCCATCGTTATTAAAGCTGAGGCTAAGGGTGCAAATCGCGCCATTGGCCGCTTGTAATTGGATACTCATATCCATCGCGATACCCAAGGCCGGGTGAATCGGGCCTTGCACCGCATTGGCTTTTACAACGGGGCTGCCGACTTGGTAGGTGAATAGGTCGATGGTGTGCGCCGCGTGGTGCCAAAGCAAATGATCGGTCCAGCTGCGCGCTTGGCCCAATGCATTCATGTTGGTGCGCCGAAAAAAGTAGGTTTGGACATCCATTTGTTGAATGTTGAAATCGCCTGCTGCAATTTTCTTGTGTATCCACTGATGGCTGGGGTTGAAGCGCCGTGTGTGGCCACACATCGCGACCAACCCAGTGGCTTGCTGGCGTTCAATGATTTTCTGACCATCTGCGAAGACATCGCACATGGGAATCTCGACCTCCACGTGTTTGCCCGCATCCAGACAGGCCAAGGTTTGCCCTGCGTGCATTTGCGTGGGCGTGCAGAGAATAACCGCATCGACTTCCTTGATGGCAAGTGCGTCTTCTAATTTTGTGCTCGTGTGGGCAATGCCGTAGCGCGCGGCCACTTCGTCCGTCTTTGACTGGTCGCGAGAAATCAGGGAGATGACCTCTACGTCCGCGATGTTCTTGATGCCATCCAAGTGCTTGATGCCAAAAGCACCGGCGCCTGCGAGGGCGACTTTAATCGTCATGGGTAACTCCTTTGTGGGTTAAGCGTTCTCTAAAATCGCGTGGCCTACCGCCGTGTTTGACGCAGGCACATGGTAGAAGCGGTGCTTCAGCGTGGGTGGCGTGCCTTGCTGTTTGCCATCGGTGATATCGCTCATGGCGCCACGTGCAATCAACCACATGACCAATTCGATGCCCTCACTGCCGGCCTCACGCACGTAGTCGATGTGCGGGATGGCGGCGGCTGCGACGGGGTCGTTGATCAGCATGTCTAGGAAGTTGCTGTCCCACGCCTGATTGATGAGGCCGGCACGCGGCCCTTGCAGCTGGTGACTCATGCCGCCAGTGCCCCAGATGTGCACGTTTAAATCCTCGTCATAGCTTTCAACCGCTTTGCGTATGGCTTGCCCCAGGTTGAAACACCGCTGACCGCTGGGGATGGGGTACTGCACCACGTTCACGGCAAAGGGGATGACCGGGCATGGCCACGCGTCTTTCTTGGGATCCAAGGAACCACACATCAGTGATAAGGGCACGGTCAGGCCGTGATCGACATCCATTTTGTTCACAATGGTGAGGTCAAAGTCTTGTTGAATCACGCTTTGAGCGATGTGTGACGCAAGCATGCCGTGGCCTTGCACGACGGGCACAGGCCGGGGGCCCCAGCCTTCATCTGCGGGTTGGTAGCTGTCAGCGGTTCCGATCGCGAAGGTCGGGATCATGTCCAAGCTAAAGGCCGTTGCATGGTCATTGAACACCAAAAACACCACGTCTGGCCGGTTGTCTTTCATCCATTGCTTGCTGTACTCGTAGCCGGCGAATAACGGTTTCCAATAGTCTTCATGGGTTTTACCGAGGTCCATGGCCGCGCCGATTGCGGGGACATGGGAGGTAAACACGGAGGCGGTAATTTTGGCCATGTGATCCTTATGTGTTTCGGTTTGGGGTCTGGCGTTGGGGTGGACGCTGTGCATCACCATGCTCGCCAACGCGACGGTTACCTTCGACAGACCGCCCGCCACGCACCATCATGTCTCGGTACGCCTCTTCGGTCATGCCCGTCATGGAGCCCGCCATTTGCTGGAAGCTCTTACCGTCCGTTGCGCCAATTTTGGCTAAAAAATAGATGTTGCCACCTGTTTGCATGCACCAATTCAGGTCGCGGGCCAGAACGGCTTCCCTTTGCTCTTCCGTCATGGGCCACTCACTGAGGTAGGCACGTTCGTCTGCCTTGAAGCGTGTGCGGTTTTCTGCCCGCATCAATGACATGCAGAATTGGTTGAGCCAGTAGCCTTTGCGGCTTTGCTCGGCATCAAAAATGATGGTGCCGGGTACATCGAGATAGGGTTTATCAAGCGCCATGTTTTTCCTCCGGCCAGTAAAGGTTCATTGGGTTATCAACAAGCAACTTCTGGCGCGTTGCCTCGTCTGGTGCGATTTGTGCGATGAACTCTACCAAGAGACCATCGTCAGGCATGTGGTCTTTGAGGTTGGGGTGCGGCCAATCGGTGCCCCACAAGACGCGGTCAGGGAACTGCGCAATGAGGCGTTGGGCAAACGGCACGACATCGAGGTAGGTAGGGGATGCGCCGTTCAGTGCCTTGGGTCCTGCCACCGACAAGCGTTCTGGGCAGGTCACCTTGCTCCAGACGTTCGGGTGTTCTCGCATAAAGCGCTCGAACAGCGCGAATTCAGGGCCATCCACTGGTTGCGTGACGTCTGGGCGGCCCATGTGGTCGACCACGACGGTGGTGGGCAGGGCGGTGAAAAAGTCCCACAACTCGGGTAAGTCAACGGCCTCGAAGTAAATCACGATATGCCAACCCAAGGGTTTGATGCGGTTGGCAATTTCCAGCAACTCGTCTTTCGGTGTGAAGTCGACCAAGCGCTTAACAAAGTTAAAGCGTACGCCGCGCACACCCGCATCGTGTAGGTCTTGCAGCGCCGCATCAGTGATGTGGCGGTCAACGGTGGCCACGCCGCGCGCCTTGCCCCCCGAGCTGTGCAGGGCGTCCACCATCGCGCTGTTATCGGCGCCATGACAGGTCGCTTGCACAATGACATTTCGTGCAAAACCCAGGTGATCGCGCAACGCGAACAATTGGTCTTTAGAGGCATCACAAGGCGTGTACTTGCGCTTCTCCGCGTAGGGGAAGCTGTCCCCTGGGCCGAAGACGTGGCAGTGTGCGTCCACCGCGCCAGCGGGTAGGGTGAGCGTGGGCTTGGTGGGACCGTTGTACCAGTCTAGCCAGCCGGCCGTTTTGGTGAAGCCACCCGTGGTTGGTTTGTCGTGCGTCATATGGGTTCCCCTGTCGTCTCGGATCAGTCGATGTACTTTAAGCCGGCTTTCGCCAAGGGTTCGCGCATGTTGTACATGTCTAAACCCAATTCGCCAGCTGCAAAGCGGGCGCGTTTCTCGCCTTCGAACGATTCGCGTTTTTCAGCCGCATCGGCGGTTTTTTCTGCCCAGGCGCTGGGTACAACGACGACGCCGTCATCGTCGGCGACGATCACGTCACCGGGGTTCACCATAGCGCCGGCACAGACGATGGGAATGTTGACAGAGCCCAAGGTCGCCTTGATCGTTCCCTTGCTTGAGATCGCTTTGCTCCATACCGGGAAGTTCATGGCGTGTAGCTCTTTGATGTCACGCACACCCGCATCAATAATCAATCCGCGCGCGCCTTGAGCCTGAAACGACGTGGCAAGCAGGTCGCCGAAATACCCGTCTGTGCACTCGGCTGTGACCCCTGCGATCACGACATCGCCGGGTTGAATTTGCTCAGCGGCCACGTGGAACATCCAGTTGTCGCCGGGCTGCAGTAGCACGGTCACCGCGGTGCCTGCGATGTGCGCACCCGGATAAATCGGACGCATGTATGGCTTGAGCAAACCCACGCGGCCCATGGCCTCGTGCACGGTGGCACTGCCCAGTTTGGTCAGGCGCTCGGTCGCCGCCTGATCGGCGCGTTGAATATTTCTTTTCACAATGCCTAGTTCAGTCATGGCGTGCTCCAGTTTGGGTGTGGGTTATTTTCGGTGATTGATGCGTTACAGACCTTTGGCCTGTAGCTGCGTATCTAGACGCGCAAAAACACGGCGGGCGTTGCCCTCAAAAACCTGATGGCGTTGTGTTTCCGTGAGGTTAGGCGTTGCCATGACATAGCGCTTGGTGTCATCGTAGTAGTGCCCGGTTTCTGGATCAATGCCGCGCACCGCGCCGATCATTTCACTGGCAAACAAAATGTTGTCGACAGGAATCACCTTGGTGAGTAAGTCAATGCCGGGCTGATGGTACACACAGGTATCGAAAAATATGTTGTTCAGCAAGTGCTCGCTCAACAGCGGTTTTTTGAGTTCTTGTGCCAAACCGCGGAAGCGTCCCCAGTGGTAGGGCACCGCACCACCGCCGTGTGGAATCAGGAACTTCAGCGTGGGAAAGTCTTTAAATAGATCGGACGTCAGGCATTGCATGAAGGCCGTGGTGTCGGCGTTCAAATAATGAGCGCCGGTGGTGTGGAAGCAGCTGTTGCAGCTGGTCGAGACATGGATCATCGCCGGGATGTCATACGCCACCATTTTTTCGTAAATGGGATACCACGCACGGTCTGACAGGGGCGGCGACGTCCAGTGACCGCCGGATGGGTCTGGATTCAGGTTGATACCGACGTTGCCGTATTCGGTCACGCATCGCTCTAGCTCTGGAATACACGTGGCGATATCAACGCCCGGCGACTGCGGCAGCATGGCGGCGGGAACAAAGTGGTCTGGGAAGAGTTGACTGACGCGGTAACACAGCTCGTTACAGATACTGGCCCAGGTACTAGAGACCTGAAAATCGCCAATGTGGTGCGCCATGAAACTGGCGCGTGGACTGAAGATGGTGATATCGCTGCCGCGTTCGCGCATTTTGGCGAGCTGGTTGGTTTCAATGGACTCGCGCAGTTCGTCGTCGCTGATAGAAAGTTCGCTCACTTTCGGGCGGTTGGCGGGGTCATTGATTGCCGCGATCTGGCGGTTGCGCCAGTTCTCCAGCGCCTTAGGCGCCGTGGTGTAGTGGCCATGTACGTCGATGATGAGTGGTTTAGTCATGTGGGTTGGTCCGTTTCCATCGGGGAATAAGGGGAGGGGAGGTCAAGCGGGTTGGCGCATGCCGTTGCGTTGTTTGGTCTCGGCGCTGCTGGGGGCCGCTAATGCGTCCACAAGCTGTTGAGCCGCCACGGTATTGGCCGCCTGCGTTGCTACCGCGGCAGAAAAAACGGTATTGATTGCGACGCTTGCTGGCAAGCTACCGAGAATGTGAACGCCATGAACCCCAATCAGCTCAGCGTGTTGTTGGAAACCCAGCGACACCTCGCCGCTGGCCAATAAGGATGCCACGGGTGTACCGGGTGGCGGTATCTTGATGCGTGGGGCGATGGTCTGTGCGATACCCCACTCTGCGAATAGCGCCGCGAGGGCAACGCCGCTGGGTCCCGTGGAGTAGGCAAGGGCATTGGCTTGCAGTACGGCTTGCTTCAGCGCATCGGCGGTACCGATGTCGGGGGTTAGCGCGCGGTCTAATGTGGCCGGTACGGCAGCCACGGTCTCTGACAGGGCGATCGGCGCGATCGGCCCGGATAACTTGCCGCCGGCAGCCAGCTTTGTCATGGCGGCGGCGCCCAGACAAACCACGTCAACCGCCTCATCGGCCATCACACGGTTTGCGGCATCCACGCCCCCAACGGACTCGACGGTGACGGCTTGTCCTGTCACGTCGGTGTAGGCGCGGCACAAATCAGCCAACACCGCTTTGGTGGCCATGGACGACAGCACGCGGATGGCGGGGAGGGGACGGGGAGAGGTCATAAAGCTGCTTCTTTGGGGGAACCCGCATTTTGAATGTGTTTTGACGCCCATGAAAGAAAGATATCCCACTACCTGATATATCATTTCGGCATAGCTTGTGGCGTCGATGGACGCGAAGCAACCCTTTGACGACGGCAAGATCGAGGCCCATTCATGGATATCAAACAACTGACCTACTTTGTAGCGGTCGCTGACCATGGTAGTTTTTCCCGCGCGGCGCTGGAATTAGGGGTTGCGCAACCTGCGCTATCGCGTCAAATCCGCAACCTAGAGGTTGGGCTACGGCACACCTTGCTGCGTCGGCACGGTCGCGGCGCCGTCCCCACGGAGGCGGGGCAGTTGTTGTTAGAGCACGCGCGCGGCATCCTGCACCAAATTCACCGATGTACAGAAGCGCTTAGCGAGATGCAGCAAGCGCTGGGCGGTCGAGTGGCTGTCGGGCTGCCGCCCAGCTTGGCGAGAATGCTGACGGTGCCCTTTATGCGGGGTATCGCCAGCCAGTTGCCACAGGCCCAGGTCTCGATTGGTGAGGGCCTGTCGGCGGCCTTATTGACCCAAGTGCAGCACGGACGGCTCGATGTGGCGCTGGTTTATGACGCTCACGCTTGGCCAGAAGTCGCCATCAAGCCGCTACTCAACGAGGCGCTTGTCTTGGTGGGTAAGCGCGCTCCGGGCTTGGCGCAAGACCCACCCGATGGTGCCGTGAGTCTGGCAGAGATTGCGCAGGTACCGTTGGTCATCCCGCGGCGCCCCAATGCGATCCGTCAATCGGTGGAGCAACGCTTGGGCGCGCGGGGTCTGAGTTTGAACGTGGCGCTTGAGGTTGACGGCGTATCAGCCATTTTGGATTTAGTGGCTGACGGCGCAGGCAGCGCTTTGCTGCCGCCCAATGCGGTGTTTAGCTCCATCAAGCCGTCGGATTTTGTGACCCGCCGCGTTGAGGGTGCCGCTTTAGATGTGCCTGTGATGGTGGCTACCAGCGGCCGCCGCACCATGACCAGCACGCAAATGGCAGCCTTGGCGCTGTTATGCGATACGGCGAGGGTCGTTTTAGAAGGGGCTTAGTCCATGACGCTTCCAGATCTCGCATCTCGCATCTCGCATCTCGCATCTCGGATCTCGGATCTCGGATCTTGCATCTCACAAGTGGCTAAACTAAGGGGCTAGCGCCGTGCATTGCAGCGTGTGTTCTGCTGGCATGTGACACGAACCGCTTCCCCCCCTTTTTTTGAAAGACCCCTACGATGACACCCTTCGCCCTCTACGCTATCGGCAACGCCTTGGTCGACACCGAGTACGCTGTGTCTGACGAGAAACTCACAGCGATGGGGGTCTCCAAAGGTCACATGACTCTGGTGGATGGAGCCGAACGCGCCGCGTTGTTGGCGCAACTCGCCGACCAAGAGGCGCGACAAACGGGTGGGGGATCTGCTGGCAACACCGTTGTTGCCTTTGCACAATTTGGGGGTTCGGCTTTTTACAGCTGTCGAGTGGCAGACGATCAGTTGGGACGTTTCTATGCGGCTGACTTGGCGCAAAACGGCGTGCGCAGCAACCTGGCGCAACCCTCAAAGGGCTTGTCCTCCGGCGCGGAGACCGGCTGTTGCTTGGTGCTGGTGACACCTGACGCGGAGCGGAGTATGAGCACCTACCTAGGGACGACCGCGGAGCTCGACGCGTCCGCCCTTGATCTTGACGCCATTGGAGACGCGGGTGTCTATTACATGGAAGGCTACCTAGCGGCATCGCCCAGTGGCTTAGACGCGGCCGTCAAGGGGCGTGCACAGGCTGTGGCTAAGGGCGTGCCACTGGCATTGACGCTCAGCGATGTCAGCATGATTAACTTCTGCAAGCCCGGCTTGGACGCGATGTTGGGTACTGGCGTGGACTATTTGTTCTGTAACGAAGAGGAGGCGCAGGTCTGGTGCGGCGTCACAGAGCAGGCATTGGTTAACGCCGCCTTGGCGCCCCTCGCCAAGACCGTCTGCTTGACCCGCGGCGCCAAGGGGACCTTGGTGTTGCAAGGCGGACAGGTCCATGACGTGCCCGGCTTTCCTGTGAAAGCGTTAGACGCCAACGGGGCGGGCGATATGTTTGCGGGGGCCTTTCTCTACGGCCTCAGCGAGGGCATGACCGCACCACAGGCCGCTTCGCTGGCAAACAAGGCGGCGTCCGTTGTCGTTGCGCAGCGCGGCAACCGCCTCACGACTGAGGGCGTGCGCGCCTTGTTGTCCGATTGGCGCGCGCTCTCAGCGACTTAGCCCTTGCTCGGGTTGATCAAGAACTTAGTCGCGGTCGCGCGTTCGTTGTAGATCGCGATCTGCGCGAGGTCAACCGCTTCGCTGAGGCTGATCTCGTTGGCGTAGTGGCTGGCGAAGGTGGTGGTGAGCTCGTCCATGACGCGTTGGCGTAGGGCGTTATTTTTTTCCTCTCCGAGTTGGTCAAGGTAGGGAAACACCAGCCAGCCACCGATACCCCACGCCATACCGTAGCTGCGGGTAATCTCCGTTGGGCGCAGGTCCAAGTTGCCATACAGATACACCTGCTTCTTTACCGGGGATCCATAGCGGCTATACGTGGTGGCTTGACGGTTCAGGGCGGCTTCCATCGCGGTCAGTATTTGGTTGGCCAAGGTGCCGCCGCCGGTCGCATCAAAGCCCAAGGTCGCACCGGTGGCGATCATTGCGGCGATGAGGTCCTCCATAAAGGTGGGCGCACTGCTGTCACAGACATAGCGCGCACCCAGACTTTTCAGCAGGTCGGCTTGGGCGGGCTTGCGCACGATGTTGACGATCTCTATGCCGTCTGCCTGACAAATTTTATTAAGCATTTGGCCTAAATTGGATGCGGCTGCGGTGTGAACCAGCGCACGGTGTCCCTCGTGCTTCATGGTCTCCACAAAACCCAATGCCGTGAGCGGGTTTACAAAGCATGACGCACCTTGGGCGGGCGTCGCTCCAGCCGGCAGGACAACGCACTGTGCTGCCTTCACTAAGCGGTACTGCGCATACATGCCGCCTGCAAGAACGGTGACGGTCTTGCCCAGCAGCGCTTGCGCCGCGTCTGAACTCCCAGCAGCAACGACAAGGCCGGCGCCCTCGTTACCGACGGGCATGGCTTGGTTCATGCGTCCCGCCATGGCCCTCATCGCTCGTTCCGGTACGGGCGCCTGTATGCCATGTTGACCAGACATCGCCGTGACCTTCTGCATGTCGGCGGGGCCAAAGAGTAGACCGATGTCCGAGGGGTTGAGTGGCGATGCGTGTACCTCGATCACCACCTCGTCTGGGGCTGGTTCGACCAGCGTCTGCGATGTCACGACGACCTCTAATGTGCCGTTATCGCGAACGGTAGAAGTCAGTTGCAAACCTTGAGTGGGCGATGACATAGTGAGCCTTTCAGTAGCGGGTGGGTAGCGTGTTTCGTTTAATGAGATAGCTTAGAGTTTGCCTCTATTGTGCTCTGCCGCGAAGGTGACTACCGTCCGCTGGACAGGCGCACAGTGAGAAAGTGGTTATTCTCTGCACCTGCATGATTTTTACGTTGATTTCCCAAAAGGACGGCCCTTGTCAAACGTTACACACCAATTGTTCCCCGGCTTCCGCGATGTGTTGGTCCCCGTCGCCACGGGGCAATCGATCGCCGCCGTTGTGGGCGGGACAGGCCCCGCGCTGCTGCTCTTGCACGGTCACCCACAAACACACGTTATTTGGCACCGCGTTGCGACCCAATTGGCCGAGCACTTTACGGTGGTTGCGGCTGATCTCAGAGGCTATGGCGATTCGTCTAAGCCAGTTGGTGATGCCGATCATGCGAATTATGCAAAGCGGGTCATGGCCCAAGACCAGATCACGCTCATGGCAGCGCTTGGGTTTTCGCGTTTTAAGGTGTTATCTCATGACCGAGGCGCGCGCGTAGCCCACCGCATGGCTGTCGATCATCCGGCGTGTGTTGAACGCGTCGCCATGCTAGATATTGCACCAACGTTGGCCATGTATACGCAAACCTCGGAGTCGTTTGCCCGGGCTTATTGGCATTGGTTTTTCCTGATTCAACCCGCTCCCATGCCTGAGCGTTTAATCACGTCAGACCCAGCGGCTTATCTGCGGGAGGTAATGGGTAATCGCAGCGCCGGTCTGAAACCCTTTGACCCGTTGGCGTTGGCGGAGTATGCGCGCTGTTTGTCTTTACCCGGTGCCGCGCATGGGCTATGCGAAGATTACCGCGCCGCGGCCGGTATTGACCTCCGCCACGACCAAGCAGACATAGACGCGGGTAGAAAACTGACGCAACCACTGCTGACTTTGTGGGGTGCGGACGGGGCCATACAAAAGTGCTTCAAGCCGCTAGCGGAGTGGCAAGCGGTGGCGACCGATGTGCGCGGCCGTGCGCTGCCTTGCGGACATTACATACCCGAGGAGTCGCCGGACGAGTTGCTGGCGCAGGTATTGCCGTTCTTGCTGAGGCATAAGTCGGATGCCCGATGCCCGATGCCCGATGCCTGAGGCAAGCCGTTGGTCTATTGTGCGTTGGTTGATGGTTTGGCTGGCTTAGCTGGTTTCGCCAAGTCTGCGCGGGTGAGCCGGTTACTGGTTATGAGGTTTTGAATCGCCGCGACGTAGACGGTGCCGCGCTCAGAGTAGTCGATTAAACCGGGCGCTAGCTCCATGCCCGTGATGGGTTGCCCCGCATCGCGCATCCCCGCTCGTAGGCCCCGTAACTCGCGGTAGGCAGCGTGCGTGTTGAGGTTGTGCATGTAGGCCGCGACCGACTCAAAGGGGTACTTAAACCGGCGCACTTCGTGTGTTGCATTCGCCGCGCGTTGAGCGGGCTTGATGCCACAGCCCGGTCTGACGCACCACTGACCAAACAAATTGTTGCCCTCTACCGCGAACCGAGAGGTTCCCCAAGCGGACTCATTGGCGGCTTGCGCCATCGCGAGTGATGGCGGAATGACGTCCATTCGTCGCAATAAGTCTTGTAGCGTCTGTGGGTCGATATCGGCGCTGTCTAGCGCATAGCGATCTAACAGCGCCTCCAGGCGTTGCTGACGCGCGTCTCCGAGCGAGCGGTTCAGTGCGATGTCCGCCTGTTGAGCCTTGACGAACAAGCGGTTACGCAAAATAGCGTGGTTCTCAAGCGTGACCAGCGTTCGTATGAACTTAAAGAAGGCCAACTTGCGTGCCCCCGATTCCGTGATGTCCGCAAATGTTGGTAGCGGCATCGAGCGCACCCCCTGTGCGTAGGCCGTATCCTCTTCTAGGCTAACCCTGCGCTCATCTAGGGCCGCACCATCGGGTCGGCTGGGCGCACTTGCGAGCCATAGCCCGGCGACAACCAGCAGTGCCAGTAGCCCCAGCAGCCCCGGTAGGGGCAAGCCTAGCCAGCCTCGTTTGTAAGCTACCCCCATACTGATCGCGCGCCTTACCGAAAATGAAACTTAGTGGTTTTGGGTTAATCCCAAACCTTAGCATTGATTGGGCCTAGCGACCAGCGTGCTTCCCCGTGAACCGGATGGGTGCGGGGCAACCCAGGCGACAGGTGGGTGGGTGACGGGCAGGCAACAAACGTGGTTCAATCCGACAATCGGCGTCTTAGCCGGGTTGTGTTTGGGAGGGGTTTTCGTTGATAAATAAAATTGCTGATTCCGTTGCCGAGGCCATTGGGAACGTGGACGATGGCGCCACCGTTTTAATCGGAGGCTTTGGCACAGCAGGCATCCCCGATGAGCTGATTGATGGGCTAATTGCGCAGGGTGCGCGTGGCTTGACGATTGTGAATAACAACGCGGGCAACGGCGAAGTGGGCTTGGCGAGGCTGCTAAAAAACGGGCAAGCTGCCAAGCTGATTTGCAGTTTTCCGAGGCAGACGGATTCTTGGGTATTTGACGAGCTGTATCGGTCAAAAAAAATACAGTTGGAACTGTTGCCTCAAGGTAATCTGTCTGAGCGTGTTCGCGCGGCGGCGGCGGGTATTGGCGCGTTTTTTACGCCCACGGGTTATGGCACAGCGTTGGCCAAACACCCCGATGGCAGTCCCAAGGAAACGCGCGTGATTGATGGCAAGGGCTATGTGCTGGAGTATCCGATTGCGGGTGACTTGGCGTTAATAAAAGCGGAGACCGGCGACCGCTGGGGGAACTTAACCTACCGCATGTCCGCCCGTAATTTTGGTCCGGTCATGGCCGCTGGGGCGAAGCGCACGGTGGCAACGGTTCACCGCATCGTCGAACTGGGTGAGCTTGATCCTGAGCACATCATTACGCCGGGTATACACGTTAGCAAAATTGTCAAAATCGCCTTTACACCGACGCAAGGTGGCGGCATCGCGAGTCCAACCACGCCGCCCCCTGCGGCGAACGCGGGGAGACCCTTATGAGCACGTACACCAAACGCACCCGTCAGGATGTGGCGCGGCGGATTGCGGCCGATATTTTCGATGGCGCCTATGTCAACTTGGGCATCGGACAGCCGACCTTGGTCGCCAACTACTTACCCAAAGATATCGAGGTCGTTCTGCATAGCGAAAACGGTATTTTGGGTATGGGGCCCTCTCCGGAGCCTGGTATGGAAGACTTTGACCTCATCAATGCCGGTAAGGCACCCGTGACACTGCTTCCTGGCGGCGCGTACTTTCACCATGCCGATAGTTTTGCCATGATGCGTGGCGGCCATCTGGATATCTGTGTATTGGGCGCTTTTCAGGTGTCGGCTACGGGCGACCTCGCCAACTGGAGCACGGGTGAGCCGGATGCCATCCCCGCCGTCGGCGGCGCGATGGACTTGGCCGTGGGCGCCAAGCAAACGTGGGTCATGATGGACTTGTTAACCAAGCAAGGTCAGAGCAAAGTGGTTGCGGCTTGTACCTATCCACTCACCGGCGTTGCGTGCGTGAAGCGCATCTATACCGACCTTGCCACGCTCGCGTGTGGGCCAGAGGGTTTGACGCTATTGGAGGCCGTCGACGGGCTGAGCCACGCCGAGTTGGTCGAGATAGTGGGCTTACCGATCGCCCCGAGCAGCGCCGATCGGTAGCCGTTTCGCGATACAAACGCCTTGCGTTAGCCGTGCCAGAAGCACGGCGTGCGGTTGCGTTTGCGACCGCGACCGCGCTAGCTTAGGACGTGAGGCCCGCAGCGCTCACACCTGCGGCACAGGCTAGCTCATCTTCGTCACCCGTACCGCCGCTGGCACCAACGGCGCCGAGTAGCTTGCCGCTGCTGTCTTTAATTAGAACCGCGCCTGTTTGGGGTAGAAACTTGCCGTTGGCTGTGGCGGCCAAAGAGACGAAAAAGTTAGGGTTGTCTTTGGCGCGCTCCATTAAGGCGCGGCTTGAAATGCCGAAACCGACCGCACCCCAAGCCTTGGCTTGTGCGATGTTGAAGCGAAACATGCTGGCGCCGTCTTCGCGTGCAAAGGTGACCAGATCGCCAGAGGCATCGATCACCACAAAACCCATGGGTGGTAGTTTTTTCTCAATTCGGCAGGCGATAGCGCCGGCAATGATGGTTTGCGCGGTGGCGAGTGTCAGGGATTGCGACATGGTGGACTCCAAAGTGGGTTAAAAAAGAAAAGTAAGCCGAAGCTAAAAGCATGGGCACGCATGGCAACGCCGTACCGCTCAGGTGAGATTATGAAGCCGTTAGCAAACTGAGGCTAAGCAAAGAGAGCGTCGTGGAGATCAGGACGGCCTTTGCAATGACCGTGGGTTTGATGTTGTACTGCAGCGCGATCACAAACGGCATGGCGCCACAGGGACCTGCGGCGACTAAAAACGCCATGGTTTGCCAGTCGGGCTGCATGACAACCACGCCACCCAAGGCGAAAAAAAGTACGGGGTGAACCACTAACTTGGCTCCAATGGCTAGCCACGCAGGGCCGCCTACCGGGCGCATGGGCTGGTCACCCAAAATGACCCCCAACGCAAAGAGGGCTGCCGGCGCCGCCGCACCACCAACGAACTGAGCGTAGGTGTAGACGCCAGAGGGCAGGGCGTCTGGGAGCAGGCCTGCAAAGACGCCTAGCACCGTGGCAATGACCATGGGGTTCTTGGCCAGCATGCGCAATACATTCGGGATGCGAAAAGCGCCCTCTTGCCGCGATGCATGCGCACGCATGAAGTCCATTAGCAAGACGGTCAGACAAAAGACCATGACATCAATAAAGACAATCGCCGCGATGGGCTCTGCGGCATCCAGGCCGTACAAGCCGCGTGCGATTGGCAATACAAACATGAGGTGGTTCACAAACGCCGCAGCCATGCCGACCAGCACCGATTCGGCGGCGGGTAGCTTAAAAATGCGCATGCAGATGACCGCGACGCCGCCATAGACCAAGAGTTCGCTAAACAGATAAATGCGAACGGTTGGCCAATCTATTTGGTGCAGCGGGACCTGACTGACGAGGTTGAACATCAATGCCGGCGTCGCGACATAGAAAGCAAAGCGGTTAATTGCCTGTGCGGTCGTTACCTCAAAAAAGGCGACTCGTCGCATCAAGTACCCCATCAACAGCGCCATGAAGATGGGCAGTATGGGGTCTTGAAGACTGGATAAAACAGACATCGGTTGGCGAGGGAGTGGTCAGCTTTCGCCGTTGTTTAGTGCTTAGCCGCGCGGTGGCAGGCCACGCACCATCGTCAGATACTGCAAGCGTGTGCCGCGACGGCGGTGCTCAGACAGTGCTTGATACTCTGGGTCATCGAACCACGTTTTTGCCTGCGCTTCAGACGGAAATTTCAGCAAAATAATGCGACCCTCTGGCGGTTGCTCGCCCTCAAACGTGTGTGGATGGTCATCGTAGGTGATGAACTCGCCGCCGTAGCGTTTCAAAATGGCAAAAAAGCCTTTCTCATACAGCCGGTAGTCAGCAGCATTGATGACATGCAGATTAGCAATGAGGTAGACGGGTAGATCGTTGCTCATACAAGTTCTCCTTTTGAGTGCTTAAAAAACGATGGCCATGAGTACCGCGATCGCCAGGCCGAACACGGTGTGGGTTAACAGCGCAGCGGTACACGCCAGCATGGGGCGTGGTGTTTTATGCGCTAGCACGCCCGCTCCAAGCGCAGGCATAAAGAAAAACCAAGGAATGACGACGCTCAGAACGCCAAACAGCACCCCGTCTTGCCACGTCGGCGCTAGCAGGTGCAGCGGTTGCCACAGCAGGTAGAAAGCAAATACGTAAACCACACCGATTCCGTAATGCAAGAGCCATCCCGCTGCGGCTTCTCCTGGCATAGCGGGTGTGGTTTGTAGTTGGGTGTTTACGAAGATGCGGTCACGTAACAGCAACTTCAACCAACGACCAACCACGGACCAATTGGTGGGTGGGAGACCGCCTAAGCGGTGAAACAGGCGTTGCCATAGATCAAGAACGGCGACAGCGACCACTGAGATAGCGATCAGTTTTAAAATATCAAGCGCGGACATCAGTCCTCCAAGCGGTGGTTAATTGCTGTGCGACCGACAAGCGCTTCCACATGAAAACAGCGCTGACATTGATCGATAACGTAGGTCGATATCATCTCAGAGAGCGCTGCAACGAGGTTGTCACCAAGGCGTTAAGGCACCGCTAGCTGGCAGTCGCTTGGCGCACGGCATGGTCCCATGCGTCCATGCGCGCCTGCGCTTGCTCCCTTGAGAAAGCAGGCTCAAACCGTCGCTCGGCTTGCCACAGCGCACTGAGCTCCGTATGGTCGGCGAAGACACCGCTGTGCAGTCCTGCGAGATAGGCGGCACCCAGCGCCGTGGTTTCCGTTACTTTCGGGCGTATCACAGCGATGCCCAACAAGTCAGCTTGAAACTGCATCAACAGGTCGTTGACACACGCGCCACCATCGACACGCAGCTCACTGACTTTTTGTGCGCCGACCGCACGCGCATCCCGGTTCATGGCCTGCAGTAGGGCCGCGCTTTGAAAAGCGATGCTCTCAAGCGCGGCGCGTGCGATGTGCGCCATGGTGGTGCCGCGGGTGAGGCCTGTGATGGTTCCTCGCGCATGGGCATCCCAGTACGGCGCGCCTAGACCCGTGAAGGCCGGCACCATCACGACGCCATCTGCGTCGGGTACCTGCGCGGCCAAGTCTTCCACGTCGCCGCTGCTCTTGATCGCTTGCAAGCCATCACGCAGCCATTGCACGACCGAGCCGCCAATGAAGACACTGCCCTCAACCGCGTACTGTGGTTGCTGTGCAATTTGAGCCGCTGCGGTGGTGATCAGACCGTTTTCGCTGACCGGCGCGGTTGCTCCGGTGTGTGCCAACATGAAACAGCCCGTTCCATAGGTGTTTTTTGCTTGACCGGCGCTAAAACAGGCTTGCCCAAATAACGCGCTCTGTTGATCGCCCGCTACGCCGCCAATAGGGATGGCGACGCCTGTGATTGCCGCATCGGTCATGCCAAAGTCCGCGCTGGAGGGCAACACCTCTGGCATCATCGCGCGCGGGATGTCCAGCATCGCCAGCAGGTCGCTATCCCACTGCTGGGAATGAATGTTGAAGAGCATGGTGCGGGCCGCGTTTGTGACATCGGTGACGTGGCGCTTGCCGTTGGTGAGTTTCCAAATAAGCCAGCTGTCTACGGTTCCAAACGCGAGGTGACCTTGCGCCGCCAAGGCCCTTGCACCGCTGACATTCTCAAGCAGCCAATGCAGTTTGGTTGCGGAAAAATAGGCATCAATACGCAGACCGGTAGCCGCTTGCACCATGTCCTCTCGTCCGTCCTCGCGCAGTTGCGCGCAGGTAGGCTCGGCGCGTCGGTCTTGCCACACGATGGCGTTGTAGATGACGCGGCCATCACGGCGGTCCCACACGATGGTGGTCTCGCGCTGGTTGGTGATACCAAGGGCTGCGATATCTCGCGGGTGCACACCACTCTTAGTCATCACGTCTGTGAACGTGGCCATTTGGCTATCCCAAATGACCTGTGGGTCATGCTCGACCCAACCCGCTTTGGGATAAATTTGCGGAAACTCTTGTTGTGCCAACTCGACTACTTGCCCGCGACTGTCAAACAGTATGCTTCTCGAGCTAGAGGTTCCTTGGTCTATTGCTAGGAGATAAGTCATTCTTTGGTGCTCCGCTTGAGGGGGATGTGGGGTGGCTTAGCTAACGACACACGTGACATCGTGTTGCGCCATGAGGTCTGAGAGCGCGCTAGGGGGGTCTTGGTCCGTGAACACCATATCGATCTCCTCTAGTGTCGCCAATTCCACCATCGCAGCGCGACTGAACTTGGTGTGATCTGCTGCCAGCCAGACTTGACGCGACTGGTCAATGATGGTCCTAGCAACCCGGACCTCGCGGTAGTCATAGTCGCGCAAGGTGCCATCTGGTTCGATTCCACTGATCCCAATCAGTCCGATGTCGACTTTGAACTGACGAATGAAGTCTATCGTTGCCTCTCCCATGATGGCTTGATCGTTGGTGCGTACGACACCACCGGCCACGATGACTTCGCAGTTTGGGTTGCCTGACAGTAGGGCGGCGACGTTGAGGTTGTTGGTGATGACCCGGAGGTCGTTGTGTCGTAGCAGCTCATGGGCAACCGCCTCAATGGTGGTCCCGATATTCATGATCAGCGAGCAACCGTTGGGCACACGGGCAGCGATGGCCCGCGCGATGCGTTGCTTCTCCCCAGCGGCGATGGCTTGACGTTGCCGGTAAGCAATGTTTTCCGTTGTGGACTCAAGCAACCGCACACCGCCATGAAACCGGGCAATGAGCCCTGCATTGGCAAGGCGGTTGACATCACGGCGGATGGTTTGATGCGTGACGTTGAAGCGCTCGGCTAGCGCCTCTATCGTTTGGTGACCGTCCACGGAGGCGGCCTGGATGATGCCGGATTGGCGGGGTGTGGGAGTCATAAGTAATCGTTGTTGTTCGAAATAAATCATAAGTGAAAAAAAAAGAACAAAATATAGGGTTATTACCATCAACTATTAAAAAAAACGAACATTAGAATAAAAAGGTATTCGGAAATATCCGCAAATTACCAAAATTTAATAAATGAATTTAGAACTTAAAGACATTGCACAACGCGTTGGTACCGAGACACATCTCTTCCCGCAAAGCCTGACGCTTGAGCCTGGTGCGGTGAATGTTTTATTGGGTGCGACCAAGGCGGGCAAAACCAGCTTGATGCGGATCATGGCTGGCCTAGATAAACCGAGCGAAGGTGCCATATTTTCGGATGGCATCAACGTGACGGGTGTTTCTGTGCGCAAGCGCAACGTCGCCATGGTCTACCAGCAGTTTATCAATTACCCAACGATGACCGTGCAAGAAAACATCGCAGCGCCCTTGAGGCTGCGTGGTTCCCGCGATATTGAGAGCCGCGTCGTTGCGTTGGCAACTCGCCTCCATATCGAATCATTTTTGCAACGCCTGCCCGCAGAGCTGTCCGGTGGTCAACAGCAGCGGGTTGCATTGGCAAGGGCGCTTGCAAAAGAGGCGCCCTTGATGATGTTTGATGAGCCGCTGGTTAATTTGGACTACAAGCTTCGTGAAGAGTTGCGCGAAGAGTTGGCTGCCGTATTCTCTACGGGCGAGTCAACAGTGGTCTACGCAACGACTGAGCCCGCCGAGGCATTGATGCTCGGTGGCTACACAGCCGTGTTGGACAAGGGCGAGTTGCTTCAATATGGACGGACGCCCGATATTTTTCATCGTCCCCATTCGCTGCGCGTGGCCCAAGCATTTAGTGACCCACCCATGAACCTTTTGGCGGCGTTACGGGAGACGGATGCCTTGGTTCTCGCGGGCAATGTCAGGGTGCCACTTGAACTGGCAGGCACCAACGCGAAAACAATCACGTTGGGTTTGCGAGCAAATGCGATTCGCTTGCGGCCTCGTGCGAACGATATCGAAGTTAGCACCACGGTGGAGTTGGCGGAAATATCGGGGTCGGATACGTTCCTGCACCTCAAAAGTGAGCTAGGCGAGTTGGTCGCGCAGTTAACGGGCGTGCACAACGTGCGTATCGGCGTTGCGCTTCTCGTTTACCTAGATCTCTCGCAAGCCTACTTGTTTGATGAAGCTGGCGCGCTGCTGTTGGCTCCGGGAACCGCAGAGGGCTCCCTAAATGGCGCACATTGAATTAGCGTTATCCCACGCATATGGTGCAAACCCCCAAACCGATGCCGACTATGCTTTGCTTCCTCTTGAAATCACATTTGAAGATGGTGGTGCATACGCCTTACTGGGGCCATCCGGCTGTGGCAAGTCAACGATGCTCAACATCATCTCGGGCTTGGTTGTGCCGTCGCACGGTTCTGTCAAGTTTGACGGTGTAGACGTCTCCACTCACACCCCGCAGAAGCGAAACATCGCACAGGTCTTTCAGTTTCCTGTGATCTACGACACCATGACGGTCGCGCAGAATTTAGCGTTTCCACTTAAGAACCGGGGCGTGGCTGAGGCGGTTATCAAGCGCCGAGTCGGTGAAATAGCTGAGATGTTGGAGATCAGTGCTGAACTGGATCGGCGAGCGTCTGGCTTAAGTGCCGATCAAAAGCAAATCATCTCTTTGGGACGTGGACTGGTTCGCCCAGACGTCACTGCGGTGCTATTCGACGAACCATTGACCGTGATCGATCCCCATCTGAAATGGAAAATTCGTCGAAAACTAAAGCAAATTCACCGCGAACTGAAACTGACATTTCTCTACGTCACGCACGATCAAGTTGAGGCGCTCACTTTTGCGGATCAGGTATTGGTGATGTCCCGCGGGCAGGTGCTTCAGATAGGCAGTGCAGAAGACTTGTTTGAACGGCCCGCGCACACATTTGTAGGGCATTTCATCGGCTCACCCGGCATGAACTTCATCCCTGCAAAAAATGACGGCGTGACGCTCGCGTTTTTAGGCAAGCGTTTCTCATCAGCAGGGAACGTTCCAACTGGCGATGTCACCATCGGCATTCGACCAGAGTACGTCGGCGTCATGGCTGCCAACGCGGTTGGAACTGTTGACTTTCAAGTTACCCGTGTGCAGGACATCGGTACGTATTTTTCCCTGACCTGTGTGGCAGGCGGCGTGACAGTGAAGATAAGGATGTCCTCTCAGCTAACGATTCCCCAGACCGGTGATGTCGTCGGCCTTGACCTGAACAATTCACGCACGTGTTACTACCAAAATGAGGGCTTAGTGCTATGAGCAGTGCGATGAAACCAGTGAACCAACGCGCTTGGCTATTGGTCTTACCAGTGATCATTTGCGTCGCATTTTCGGCCATCTTGCCGCTAATGACCGTGGTTAACTATTCCTTACAAGATATTATTTCTCCAGACCGGCGGGTCTTCGTGGGCCTCGAATGGTTCGCGGAAATAATGCGTGATGAGGAGCTACACGGGGCTCTGTTCAGGCAAATTCAATTCTCTCTCTCCGCCCTCGCAATTGAGATTCCTCTGGGCATCGCGTTAGCGTTAGCCATGCCCGCCGAAGGGTGGAAGTCATCTGCGGTGCTGGTGACGGTTGCACTTTCCTTGCTTATTCCGTGGAATGTGGTCGGTACTATCTGGCAAATATTTGGCCGCACTGACATTGGCTTGCTTGGCCATACGCTAGACAGCCTCGGGTTCGCCTACAGCTATACCGGAGATCCGACCCACGCATGGATGACTGTTTTACTAATGGATGTCTGGCATTGGACGCCTTTGGTTGCCTTGCTTGTGTTCGCAGGGTTGCGCAGCATACCGGATGCGTATTACCAAGCGGCAAGGATTGATGGCGCGTCGCCCTTTGCTGTTTTCAGGTTCATCCAGCTACCCAAACTACGCGGTGTTTTGTTGATTGCCGTGTTACTGCGTTTCATGGACAGCTTCATGATTTACACAGAGCCCTTCGTGCTGACGGGGGGCGGCCCTGGCAATGCGACCACTTTCCTTTCACAGTACTTGACGCAAAAGGCAGTTGGTCAGTTTGATCTCGGTCCGGCGGCTGCATTCTCGCTCATTTACTTCCTAATTATTTTAGTTTTTTGCTACATCTTGTACACCTGGATGCAGACCGTCGAAACCACCACGGATAGGGGTCATAGTCATGAATAAGCCGCGCTTCCAAAAGCGGACGCTGTTTTTGTTTGCCTATCTTCTGTTCGCATTGCTTCCAATCTATTGGATGCTCAATATGAGCTTTAAGACAAACGAAGAAATCGTCTCATCCTTCTCGCTTTGGCCTCAAGACTTTACGTTGGCTAACTACATCACCATTTTTACTGATGAGTCTTGGTACTCCGGCTATATCAACAGTTTGATATACGTGGGGATCAATGTGGTGATCGCTGTGTGTGTGGCATTGCCCGCCGCCTACGCTTTTTCACGCTATAGATTTCTGGGCGATAAACATGTCTTCTTTTGGTTGCTCACCAATCGGATGACGCCGCCAGCGGTTTTTTTGTTGCCATTCTTTCAACTCTACAGCACGTTCGGACTGATGGATACCCACATTGCCGTTGCCCTTGCGCACTTGCTTTTCAATGTGCCGCTTGCTGTTTGGATTTTAGAAGGCTTTATGTCGGGAATCCCGCGAGAAATCGATGAAACCGCCTACATCGATGGCTATAGCTTTCCTCAATTTTTCATAAAAATATTTCTACCGCTTATTAAGTCAGGCGTGGGCGTTACGGCGTTCTTTTGTTTCATGTTCTCGTGGGTGGAGTTGCTGTTAGCGCGCACGCTAACGAGCGTCAATGCCAAACCGATTGTGGCGATCATGACGCGGACGGTGAGTGCGTCAGGTATGGACTGGGCGACGTTGGCGGCAGCGGGCGTTTTAACCATTATTCCGGGTGCCATGGTGATCTGGTTTGTTCGACATTACATCGCAAAAGGCTTTGCGATGGGAAGGGTGTGAGATGTTTTCATGGATGTATTGGACGTTCCCTGTCGCTGTATTTTTTATTAGCGTCGGATTGATTATTCTAGGCATGACGGTGTGGGAAATTCGGTCACCTTCGCCAACGCGAAAGGGCTTTCTTCCTATAGCGACAACGCGTGGGGATCGACTTTTTATTGGATTGGTTTCTGTCGCGTATATCAACCTAATTTTCGTTGGGGTCAGTGGCCAGCTAATGGATATTTTTTCGCTCGAATCGGAGCCCAGTGTTTGGGTGAGCTTCGCTGTTTCAATCGTTTTCTTTTTCTTCAATATGCGCAAAGGTTGAAAAACCGTTGCTTTTATAGTGGATGGCCTAGTTTTGTCCCGGGGCTTTCGACTTCAATTTACACGGGACATTACATCCGAATAGGGGACAACATGAAGATGCGTGCATCAACATTGGCCATCGCGGTTGCTATCGCGTTAGGTTCACATTCTGCATTCGCAGATCAAGCAGCTGCCAAGCGCTGGATCGATAGCGAGTTTCAACCGTCGACACTAAATAAAGCAGGTCAAACAGCAGAATTAAAATGGTTTATCGACGCCGCGGCAAAGCTAAAAGCGGCCGGCGTTGACGAGATTAACGTGGTATCTGAGACCATTGACACCCACAGCTATGAGAGCAAGACACTCGCCAAAGCCTTTGCCGAAATCACAGGTATCAAGGTTAATCATGATTTGATACAGGAGGGTGATGTTGTTGAAAAACTGCAGACGTCGATGCAGTCTGGCAAGTCAATTTACGACGGATGGATTACTGATTCCGACCTGATCGGCACACACTACCGTTACGGCAAGATCATGAACTTGACCGATTACATGGCGGGTAAGGGCAAGGTCTACACCAACCCTGGTTTGGATCTTAAGGACTTCATTGGCACCAGCTTTACGACGGCGCCTGACGGCAAGCTTTATCAGCTTCCAGACCAGCAGTTTGCCAATCTCTATTGGTTTCGCGCTGATTTGTTTGCCCGCGCGGACTTGAAGAAAAAGTTCAAGGCTAAGTACGGTTACGACCTAGGTGTGCCACAAAATTGGAGCGCCTATGAGGATATTGCCGAGTTCTTCACAGATGATGTGAAAGAAATTGACGGCAAACCGATCTACGGTCACATGGACTATGGCAAAAAGGATCCATCACTTGGGTGGCGTTTTACTGATGCGTGGCTGTCGATGGCCGGTACCGCCGATATCGGTATTCCGAACGGACACCCAGTCGATGAGTGGGGAATTCGCGCTACGGCAGACGGCTGCACGCCAGTAGGTGCATCGGTTGAGCGTGGTGGCGCCACTAACTCGCCTGCGGCAGTGTATGCGCTGACAAAGTATATTGACTGGATGAAGAAGTACGCACCCAAAGAGGCGATCGGCATGACGTTCGGGGAGGCGGGGCCAGTACCTGCCCAAGGACAAATTGCACAACAAATCTTTTGGTACACCGCCTTCACTGCCGGGATGATCAAGCCGGGCTTACCCGTTGTGAACGAAGACGGTACACCCAAGTGGCGTATGGCGCCGGGCCCCAATGGCCCCTATTGGAAAGAGGGGATGCAAAATGGTTATCAGGATGTGGGTTCTTGGACGTTCTTCAAAGACCATGATGCTAACCGCACGGCAGCCGCTTGGTTGTATGCGCAGTTCGTAACAGCCAAAACGGTTTCCCTGAAAAAAACCTTAGTCGGTCTGACACCAATACGTGAGAGCGATATTCAGTCTGAGGCAATGACAAAAATGGCGCCAAAGTTAGGTGGTTTGGTCGAGTTCTATCGCAGTCCAGCACGTGTTGCCTGGACGCCTACTGGCACCAATGTGCCGGATTATCCGAAGTTGGCGCAGCTATGGTGGAAAAACGTAGCGCAAGCGGTGACAGGTGAAAAAACCCCGCAGGGCGCGATGGATAATTTGGCCGGCGAGATGGATAAGGTCATGGCGCGTCTTGAGCGTTCAGGTATGGCGGTTTGTCCGCCCAAGCTCAATAAAAAGAGCAGTGCGGCCAAATGGCTGAGCAATGACCATGCGCCTTGGGCGAAACTTGCAAATGAAAAGCCACAAGGCAAGACCATTGCTTATCAAACGCTACTCGATGCTTGGAAAGCTGGCAAAGTTCGTTAAACCGACTTCAAAAGTCCTTTGAACAGCCCCGAGCCTCTGGCTCGGGGTCTTCTCATGAATCGTACTGAAAAATTTACTAAATTAGCATCCGACGTGATCTGGGATCTCGTTGTGATCGGTGGTGGGGCGACGGGCCTAGGCACTGCACTTGATGCATCCCTGCGTGGTTACAGCGTGTTGTTACTGGAGTCCCATGATTTTGCCGGTGGTACATCCTCTCGGTCGACCAAGCTATTGCACGGCGGCGTGCGCTATTTGGGGCAGGGCAACATTGGCTTGGTGCGTGAGGCGCTGCAGGAGCGTCGGGCTATCTTAGACATTGCGCCACATGTCACTGCGCCACTCGCTTTCGTGATGCCTTCATATGCCCGATGGCGTATGGCGTTCTACGGCATTGGACTTAAGTTGTATGACTTGCTTGCGGGCGACTCTCGGTTGGGTAAAACGCAGTGGTTAAGCAAAACGGAAACAGAGCGCCTGTTACCCGGCGTTCAACGTGATGGCTTGCTTGGCGGCGTTAAGTACTGGGATGCACAATTTGACGATGCCCGCTTGGCGCTATCGATTGCGCGCTCAGCTGAGTTGGCTGGCGCCGTTATTTTGAACCACACCACCGTCACCGCACTGCGCCCAGTGACGCAGGCAACGGATATCGAAACGGACGCGAAATGGACGGTTGCTTGGACCGACCAGCGTCGTTCTGAGCGTGGCGTGGTGCGCGCAAGATGCGTCGTGAATGCGACGGGTGTTTGGGTTGACGAGGTCACGGGCATGTTGCCCCCAAGGGGTGAAAAGCCGAGTCGAAAAATGGTCACCCCTAGTCAGGGCGTGCACTTGGTGGTTGAGCGCTCTTTCTTGAAGGGGGACACCGCCTTGTTGGTGCCAAAGACCGAAGACGGTCGTGTTCTTTTTGCCATTCCGTGGTTAGGGTCCCTGATTTTGGGAACCACAGACACCCTGCGTGATGATGCGCCGCGTGAGCCGAAGGCGCGCGAGGAGGAGATCGCATTTATTTTGCGGGAAGCGGGCAAGGCGCTATCTCGGTCGCCTTCTCGCGCCGACGTTCGTTCGGTTTGGGTGGGTTTACGTCCGTTAGTGGCGCCTAAAAAATCCAAGTCAACGCAAAAGATATCGCGGGAACACACCATTGAGTTGTCAGCGCCCGCCATGCTGACAGTGACCGGTGGTAAGTGGACCACTTACCGATCCATGGCAGAAGATGTCCTTGGAGAAATTCAGGAGAATAAGTTGTTGCCTCTGCGTGGCAAGTGCCAGACCTTGGCTCATCGGTTGTCGGGTAGTCAAGGCGCGCAACCGCATTCACTCACCGATTCGCCGGGCCTACACCTATACGGTGGTCTTTCAGCGGAGGTAGAGAAATACGATGGCGCGTCCGACGACATCGGTTTAGGAATGACAGCGGCAATGGTGCGCTATGCGGTTCACCAAGAGTTTGCGATGACCGTTGAAGATGTGTTGGCGCGACGCTGGCGTGCCTTGTTTCTTGACGCCAGAGCAGCGCTTCAGATGGCCCCGCGCGTGGCCGAGATTATGCGGGGCGAGAACGGATTAGATCCTGATTTAGACCCATTTGTAGCGCTGTGTCATCACTACCTTTTGGACGCATCAGCGCCTGCTGCCGATTGATGCGGCCGCTGATCAGGACTCTCTCCTAGACGCTTAATGCCTGCCTTGCCGCATTGACGATGCTCTGTGCATCGACCTGAAAGAATGCGCGCAGGGCGGCGCGTGTATCGCTGCGCCCAAAGCCATCCGTTCCTAAGGTCGTGAACGTTCGGTCCATGCCAACAAATTCTCGAACCGTCTCGGGTACGGCCCGCACGTAATCAGTGGCGGCGATGACCGGCCCATCGCTGAGCGCTAATTGTTTGGCAAGATAGGCTTGCCCAGCCGGTTGTTGTATGCCGTCTCTGGCTAACTCGCTCCAACTGGTGACGCTGTAGACGTGGACGTTAATCCCCTGCGAGACCAACTGCGTTGCTGCTTTGATGACTTCGGTCAGGATGGCACCCGAGCCCATTAGGGTGACGGTTGTGGCCTTGGTTTTTGTCTTGATTTTTCCGTTTCCCTTGCCCTGCGTTGGTGCCTCGTAATGCGCAAAATGGTAGCAACCGCGAATCACACCATCTTGACACTCTGGTGAGAGAGAGGGTTGTGCATAGTTCTCATTCATCATGGTGACGTAATAAAACACGTCGCGCTGCGCGATGAGCATCTCCTGCATACCGTGGTTGATGATGACGGCTAGCTCCCCCGCAAATGCCGGGTCATACGCCTTGCAGTTGGGGATCGTGGCGGCAATGAGGTGACTCGTGCCATCTTGATGCTGCAAGCCCTCGCCACCCAAGGTGGTGCGACCGGATGTGGCGCCGAGCAAAAAGCCGCGCGCACGTTGGTCTGCTGCGGCCCATATTTGGTCGCCAACGCGTTGAAAACCAAACATGGAGTAATAGATGTAGAACGGCAGCATCGCCAAGCCATGGACGCTGTAGCTGGTTGCCGCGGCGGTCCAACTAGCCATTGCGCCAGCCTCTGAAATGCCTTCTTCTAAAATCTGACCATCCATGGCCTCCCGGTAAGACAGCACCGAGCCAATGTCCTCGGGCGCATAGCGTTGACCCAGGCTGGAGTAAATACCGACCTGCTTAAAAAGATTGGCCATACCAAACGTGCGGGCCTCATCCGCGACGATGGGCACGATGCGCGGTCCCAGTGCTTTGTCCTTGAGTAAGTTCGCGAGCATGCGCACAAAGGCCATGGTGGTGCTCATCTCTTTGCCAGCCGCATCGAGGGCAAAGCTGGCGTAGCTGGACGTTTCTGGCACGGGTACGACATTCGCCACGGTATGTCGTTGGGGTAAGTAGCCACCCAGCTGTTGACGACGCGCTTGCAGGTAGTGCATTTCCGGACTGTCTGCATCCGGTTTGTAGAAGGTGAGTGTTTTAGCCTGCTCATCGGTGAGGGGCAGGTTGAAGCGGTTGCGGTAGCTAATGAGCTCTGACTCGTCCAGCTTCTTCTGGCTGTGGGTGGTCATCTTGCCTTGGCCCGCCGTGCCTAATCCGTAACCTTTTTTTGTTTGGGCCAAGATGACGGTGGGCTGACCTTTATGTGCATTGGCCGCCGCGTAGGCGGCATGAATTTTGACCAAGTCGTGACCTCCCCGCTTGAGGCGGTCGATTTGGTCGTCGGTCATGCCTTGCGCTAAGCGTTGTAGTTCCTCGTTTTGACCGAAAAAATTGTCCCGATTGAAGCGGCCATCCTTAGCGGCAAAGGTTTGCATCTGACCATCAACGGTATTGGCAAAGGCGCGTACCAAAGCGCCCGTGGTGTCACGGGCGAACAACCCGTCCCAGTCGCTGCCCCAAACCAATTTGATGACGTTCCAGCCAGCGCCTGCGAACAGTTTTTCGAGTTCATCAATGATGCGACCGTTGCCGCGTACGGGGCCATCCAAGCGTTGCAGGTTGCAGTTCACGACCCAAACCAAGTTATCTAGTTTTTCGCGCGCGGCCAGTGTGAGAGCGCTCATGCTTTCGGGCTCGTCCATCTCGCCGTCGCCGAAGACGCCCCATACCTTGCGCCCCTCGCAGTTGATGAGCTGGCGGTGCGTGAGGTAGCGCATGAACCGGGCATGGTAGATGGAGCTGATGGGGCCGATGCCCATGGAGCCCGTTGGGAATTGCCAGAAATCAGGCATCAGGTAGGGGTGAGGGTAGCTGCATAGACCGCGCGCTAGCCCGTTGTTGTGTTGGTCCTCGGGTGCTTGCGCCGGGTCGGACAGAGCCGCTGGTGAGGTGAGTTCTTGCCGGTAGTGCGAGAGGTCATCGGCGCTCAGCCTGCCTTCCAAATACGCCCGCGCATAGACGCCAGGTGCGCTGTGCGGCTGGAAAAACACCAAGTCACCCAAGTGGCCGTCGGCGTTATCGGCGCCATGCGCATTGCGGGCGTGGAAGAAGTGGTTAAAGCCCACCTCAAACAGGTCAGCCACGCTGGCGTAACTGGCGATGTGGCCGCCCAGTTCGCCATAGGCTTGGTTGGCGCGCACCACCATGGCGAGGGCGTTCCAACGCATGAGCGACGACAAGCGCTCCTCTATGGCGAGGTCGCCGGGAAAGACCGGTTGCTGGTCAACGCTGATGGTGTTGACGTAGGGGGTGTTCAGCTCAGGGGTCCAACCGACCTGCTGCTCTCTGGCCACGGACGCCAACGCATTCAGAACAAAGCGCGCGCGCTCTGGTCCGTGCGTCTGAACCAGTGCATCGAACGCCTCTCGCCATTCTTGGGTTTCATCGGGGTCGGTGTCCCGCGATGCCAGCGGGTCTGCGGTACCCAGACGGTTGGAGAGCATGTGTGCGATGTTGTCGTCAGTCATCTGCTAAGTTTAGAAGTGTTTGGACAGAACTTGATTTCGAAATAACTTGTTAGAACGCAAGATAGAAATATAAAATGCCGTTTTATTGCGTATTATCGGAATATTAGCTATGGATTCAATTGATTTAAAGATATTAGAAGAACTGCAGGCCGATGGCTCTCTCAGTAACGTGGCTTTGGCCCAGCGCGTCCACCTCTCGCCCTCGCCGTGTCTGACCCGTGTGCGGGCGTTGGAGGCCCAGGGGGTCATTCACCGCTATGTTGCGTTGGTGGACCCAAAAGCCCTTGGACTTGGCTTGAATGTCTTTATCTCCATCAGTCTGAAGGAGCAGTCCAAGCAAGCGTTGGCCGCTTTCGAGCAGCGCATTGCTGAGCATGATGAGGTCATGGAGTGCTACTTAATGACGGGTGATAGCGACTACCTGATTCGCGTGGCGGTTGCAGACATCGCCGCGTTGGAACGCTTCATCCTGAACCAGTTAACACCGATTCCGGGGATAGAAAAAATCCGCTCTAGCTTCGCGCTGAAGCAAGTGCGCTACAAAACGGCTTTGCCCTTACCTGTCCCGGGCACGCGTCGCTGAGTGCGAGCCGACAGCGTGCGCTGACTAAGTTAGGTTGGTGACACAGACATCGCGGCTTTTTCAGTCAACGGATGATAATGAGCAAACACGAGCCCGGCGTGAGAACGCGAGGGCGCGACTTTAACGGAGCAACGGGGGAATCATGTCAACCAATACGCCAACCTTCAATGTAGAGAAGGGCAATATCTCGATTTATCAACCCACACAAGCGGGTCGTATTTTTCCGGATGTCCCCACGTTTAATGATGTGGATGCTGAGCGTTTCTATCTAAAGCAACGTTTGGTCGCGGCCTGCCGTGCCTTTGCTTTGGAAGGCTTTGATTACGGTTTTGCAGGGCACCTCACCATCCGTGATCCCGCGCGCCCAGAGCTGTACTGGACCAACCCCATGTGCGTGCATTTCGCCCAAGTGAAGGTGTCGAATTTAATTTTGGTGGACCACAGTGGGCACGTCATCGAGGGCGACTACGCCGTGAACCGCGCTGGTTTTGTTTTGCATGCGGCGGTGCATGAGGCGAACCCGGATATTCTCGCGATGTGTCATGCGCACACCGTTTACGGAACAGCGTTTGCTGCACTGGGCCGGCCGTTGGACCCCATTTCGCAAGATGCGGCCGCCTTCTTTGAAGACCACATTGTCATAAAAGATGAGGCGGGTCAGGTAGCGGTGGAAGAGAAGGCGGGCCTAGCGGTTGCGGACTGGTTCAAAGGAGTCAAAGCCGCGATTCACCAAAACCATGGCCTGCTCACCGCGAGTCGCCATAGCATTGAGGCGGCTGCATTTTGGTTTATTGCACTGGAACGCTGCTGCCGTCAGCAGTTACTCGTGGATGCCACGGGGCAAACGCCGCTTCTGATCCCACCAGACCGCTCACGCTACAGCCGTGAGCATGTGGGTTCAGAGTACATCGGCTGGTTGCACTTTCAAACCATTTACGAGCACCTCGCGAAAACGCAGCCGGATATGTTTGACTGAGTCAGGCGTCGCGGCAAGCTAGCCGCGACGATTAAATCGTCAACATGCCTTTTTTCTCAATATGGGCCACGACGTCGGCCAGCCCATCCAAGGTCTTCAGGTTGGTCATGACCCACGGGCGGGCGGCGGCATTAGGTCGCATCCGATCTGTATCAGCGCGCATCACGTCAAGGTCGGCGCCAACCATGGGTGCGAGATCGGTTTTGTTGATGATGAACAAGTCACTTTTGGTAATGCCTGGGCCACCTTTTCTGGGGATTTTTTCACCCGCTGCCACATCGATGACGTAGATGGTGAGGTCGCTCAGCTCTGGGCTGAAGGTGGCCGCTAGGTTGTCACCACCGCTTTCGATAAAAACGACATCTGCGTTTGGGAATGTCTCGAGCATGCGATCAATGGCCTCGAGGTTGATCGATGCATCTTCACGGATCGCTGTGTGTGGGCACCCACCGGTTTCTACGCCCATGATGCGCTCGGCGGGCAGGGCACCGCTCACCGTTAGCAGCCGCTGGTCCTCTTTGGTGTAAATGTCATTGGTGATCGCGATCAAGTCCCAGCGATCACGCATGTTTTTACAGAGCATTTCCAAGAGGGTGGTCTTGCCTGAGCCGACGGGGCCACCAATGCCAACGCGCAGGGGAGGCAATTTTTTGGTTCGATTCGGAATGGTGTGCAATGGGCTGGTCATGATCTAAAAAGGCGTGAGTATTGTGTTTCGTGGCGGGCTGACAGTATCGCCAGCCTCGGGGTAAATGCCTGAATGGCTTGTTCGGGGAGGGCCATAGCCTCTGCGACTGCATCGGGTATGGCGGTGGCCAAGCGCGCCAGTATGCGCTGACCCGCGTTTTGTCCTATGGGTACGGTTTTGATGGCGGCTTGGGTCATGTTCTCGGACCAGCCAAAGGCATAGGCTTGCAGTGCATCGGCGAGGGCTGGCCGACTCAGGGATAACGCCAGTGACATGACCAACGGATAGCTGGGAGGCAGCTGCGCGCAAAACGCCAAGGCTTCCCGTGATGTGTTTTGTTGGTTGCGTAACCAGTCCAGCAGTGAGCGGCCCATTTGTTCTGTTTGTAGACGCATCTCTGCCGACTCGCGCGTCATCATCACCCATTCCGCCAGCGCCTGTAGTTTCGCCGTGTCGTGGTTTTGCCAAGCGGGAATTGCGTGGGCCATGAGCGCCATGTCACCCCGTGCCTGCGAGAGGTGGAGCTGGTCGATTAGCCAGTCACCCGCGCTGTGTTCATCATGCACAAAGCCATGTTCAATCGCGGCTTCCAGCCCTTCCGAGTAAGAGAATCCGCCCACTGGCAAGGCGGGGGATGCCAACCAAAGCAGCGCCAGCAGATTGGTCGTTCCCATGTCAGTGGCCATGGGGGTGATCACCATGTGGGTGGGGGTGGTCACTGTCGCCGTGCGCATGTGTTGCACCGTGTCCGTGTCCGTGTCCGTGTTCGCTGTAGGCGCCAGATTCCGGCTCAAAAGGTGCTTGCACGGCGGTGACAATCAGGTGCATCGCGCGCAACATGTCTGCGAGTACATGGTCAGGTTCTATGTGCAGGTAGGTTGGGGTGAGTTCAATCGGTACGTGACGATTGCCTAGGTGATAGGCCGCACGTATTAGGTCAAAAGGGGTGCCGTGTGTTTGACACGTGGTGATCTTCAATACCTGCTGGGGTGCCGCGTCTACGCGGATAAGGCGCCCGTCTTCGGCTATCAATACGTCGCCGCCGCGCACCGTGGTGCCTCGGGACAGGAACACGCCTATGGCACACCCATCGTCGGTTACCGCATCAAAGCGACTTTTTTGGCGTGTATCCCAGTCCAGCAACACGCCCTGCGCGTTGCGTATGAGCGCGCGTGACAGGCCGTGGCCATTTGCCATGATTTTGGAGCAAAGCAGCATCAGAATAAAAAGTAGCGTTGTGCCATGGGCAAGATGTCGGCGGGCTCGCACACCAGTAATTGACCATCGGCTTTCACTGCGTAGGTTTGAGGGTCGACATCCATGCGGGGGGTGTAGTCGTTATGCACCATGTGGCGCTTTCCGACTTGGCGGATGTTCTTCACAGCAGTCAGCGTTTTGGACAAACCGTATTGGCCCCCAACATCGGACTGCATCGCCAACTGCGAGACGAAGGTGAGCGAGCCACGTGCCAAGGCGCCGCCAAAACTACCGAACATCGGTCGGTAATGCACCGGCTGTGGCGTGGGAATAGAGGCGTTGGGGTCGCCCATGGCGGCTAATGCAATAAAGCCCCCTTTCAACACCACCGATGGCTTAACGCCAAAAAATGCCGGTCGCCAGATGACGAGGTCCGCCCATTTCCCCACCTCGATGCTGCCGACCTCGTGGCTGATGCCGTGCGCAATCGCTGGGTTAATCCCGTACTTGGCAATGTAGCGTTTCACACGCCCGTTGTCGTTCTGTTGGGTGTCTGTTGGTAGCTTTCCGCGCTGTACCTTCATCTTGTGTGCGGTTTGCCATGTGCGAATAATGACTTCGCCCACACGACCCATGGCTTGGCTATCGCTAGACATCATGCTGATGGCGCCCAAGTCATGCAAGATATCCTCGGCAGCGATGGTTTCTTTGCGTATTCGACTCTCGGCAAACGCCAAGTCCTCAGGAATCGCCGGGTCGAGGTGGTGGCAAACCATCAACATGTCGACGTGTTCGTCCAGGGTGTTGACGGTGTATGGCCGCGTGGGATTCGTCGAGGAGGGCAGCACGTTGGCCTCACCCACTACTTTCAAAATATCCGGTGCATGGCCACCGCCCGCACCCTCGGTGTGAAAGGTGTGGATGGTTCGACCTTTGAAGGCGGCGACGGTGTCCTCTACAAACCCAGACTCGTTCAAGGTGTCCGTATGGATCGCCACTTGCGTGTCTGTTTCCTCTGCGACGTTGAGACAGTTATCAATGGCGGCAGGGGTGGTACCCCAGTCCTCATGCAGCTTCAACCCAATCGCACCAGCGGCAATTTGCTCGTTTAATGCGGCGGGTAAGGCCGCATTGCCCTTGCCTAAAAATCCGAGGTTCATTGGAAACGCATCGGCCGCTTGTAGCATGCGTTCCATGTTCCAAGGCCCCGGCGTGCAGGTCGTCGCAAAGGTGCCCGTGGCGGGCCCCGTCCCACCGCCGAGCATGGTCGTGATGCCCGAGGCCAAGGCCTCATCTATTTGTTGCGGTGCGATGAAATGAATGTGGCTATCAATACCACCTGCCGTCACGATCAGGCCTTCGCAACTGATGATTTCGGTGCCCGGCCCAATCACAATGTCAACGCCGGGTTGGGTGTCTGGGTTGCCCGCTTTGCCAATCGCAGCGATACGGCTGTTTTTGAGACCAATATCGGCTTTAACAATCCCCCAGTGATCGATGATCAGGGCGTTGGTGAGTACGGTGTCCATGGCGCCCTCTGCATTGGTGCGCTGCGACTGCGACATACCATCGCGTATGGTTTTACCGCCGCCGAATTTCACTTCCTCACCGTAGCCACCCGCGAGCAGGGTGAAGTCTTTTTCTACCTCTATGACCAATTCGGTATCTGCTAATCGCACACGGTCACCCACCGTTGGACCGTACATTTCTGCGTAGGCACGCTTTTCTATTTGAGCCATGTGATTCGTGTCTTTCGCTCGTTATTACTGGGGGTTGTCAAGGGCGCCTTGGGTCAATCCCCGAAAGCCATAAACCAGGCGGTCGCCCGCATAGTCAACCAGTGCCACCGTCCGCTGCTGGCCGGGTTCGAAGCGAATAGCCGTGCCCGCCGCGATGTTTAACCGCATACCTTGCGCCGCTTGGCGATCAAAACCGAGTGCGGCATTGGTCTCTGCAAAGTGGTAGTGCGAACCGACCTGGATGGGGCGGTCGCCCGTGTTTTGCACGACCAGCGTTATTTCTCGCCGTCCCACGTTGATTTCGTGGCTGCCCGGGTCTGTCATGAGTTCACCTGGAATCATGTTGCCGCCTTGGTGGAGGCGCTGACTCGTGGTTGCTTGCGCGAGGCCATGCGGAGTCGCAACACGCTGGCAGTGAGCGCGGCAGCCACTCCCATGCTCATGCCCATGTTCATGTTCATGTCCATGCCAATGAGTACCATCGTCAGGTCGTGGTGGTCCGCCGCATGTGCATGTGCTTGTGCGGTAAGGGGTACGAGTGACAAGCTCGCGCTTGCGAGGACGGTTGTGATTTTCATGGTCATGTTCCTTCTGTGATGGGCGCTGACAGGAGCTGGGTTAGGTGATGGGCTGGTGGACGGTTACTAATTTGGTGCCATCCGGGAAGGTTGCCTCGACCTGAATGTCCGGAATCATCTCGGCCACGCCGTCCATAACGTCGTGTCGCGTTAGCACATCTCGTCCTGCACTCATCAACTCGGCAACCGTGCGTCCGTCGCGTGCACCCTCCATCACTGCGGCGCTGATTAGCGCAATAGCCTCTGGGTAATTGAGCTTTAGGCCCCGTGCTTGACGCCGCTCCGCGAGTAGGGCTGCGGTAAAGATAAGCAGCTTGTCTTTTTCTCTGGGTGTAAGTTCCATTACGTGATGTCTTCAGGTTGGCTTGTATGAGTTGCAAAGCTGATGCAATAGCCGTGCCATACGCTTGAGCGTTCCAGGCAAGGTTTACATATTCCACATGCGTGGCACGTTATTCGGTAGCGCCCATAGCGCCTTGCGCCAATTGGCCCAGACCGCGCGCAGCAGCGCGATGTTGTCTTCTACGAGAGGGGAAAGAACACGCACCACAACCACATGGCGGTTGGGCGACGTGGCCCCAGCAGAGACCCGCAAAGGATGCGCCTCTAACGTTGCGCGACACACAGCCAAGGCGTCACTCACGCGGGCGGGCTCTAGCGGCAGACCTGACCCGAATACCAGGGTGCCCATGCAGCGCATGCCGTCCAGACCCAACGGGCCATTCAACAGGCGGTCGTCGTTCGCGCGAATGAGCCCGCGCTCCAGCCAATGACCATTGATGGCCATGTGCTGCTGGAATTGCCCTGTCTTGAACGGTAAGTTGGCGTTCGGTAGTCCCAATGCGGTGATGTCCCACGCCATCATTTCAGCCCCCTCAGCCAATTCAAAGCGCGCATCGTTTAATGCATCGCAGCCGTCGTAGGCGATGGCCTCTAGCGGCAGCCACTCCAGTCTGGCGCCCGATGCCACACGCGCAGCCACTTGCTGGCTGGCCAAGCCCGCTTCGGATCGGTAAAAGCGGGTCGCACCGGGTGTGGTGACTAGCGCATGGGCGCCGACGCCAACGTCGACTTGGACATCGATCGCATCGCCGCCAACCAGCCCACTGGGCGGATGAACCAAGACGTTATGGCAGATGCCATCACCCTCTGGGTACAGGCTTTTTAGAATGCGCAGCGGGCCGTTGTGCGTGTGCTTGACGGTGGTGCGATTCAGATCTCGTTGATAGCGGAGGTCCAGTTGCGCACGCCATCGGCTGGGTGTGTTCGTTGTAGGGGGCGACGCATTCATGGGTAACAAATTTTGTCTTTTTTTCGGGCATTTCCCCATGCGCTCACACGACGCTCCTTGTGTGCATGACAAAAAGGGCGGTCGCGGTTGGGCGGGTTGATGACGGGGGTTGTGCTCGCTAAAGTAGCAGCGTTATCAGCAGTACCAGCAAGTTCGGTGCCTGTCTGGTTGCCCCGATACGTGCACCGCGCTCCGCGATCTGTCTCTGTTTTGGTGCAAGTCGTGCGCGAAGTGGTTAAAATGCACCGTTTTGAGGCAATCGTTTCTTAAATGGTCCGTATCGCCCGCGGGGTTGGACGGGATGCCGATACATTCGATCAAAGCAATAGGCAATAAACTAGAGCCCCTTAGCCAACCTTGGAGATGAACGTATGCAGTTGCCCGTAAATACATTCAAGCGCGCCATGCGCCAAGGCGAGGTGTTAATTGGTTGTTGGGTTGGATTCGCCAGCACCAACGTCGCAGAGGCCATGGCGGTCAGTGGGTTTGATTGGTTGGTGCTTGACGGCGAGCATGCGCCGAACGATCCGCGCTCGGTGATTGACCAGCTGCGTGCACTGGCGCCTTATCCGGTGCAGCCCATTGTGCGACCGGTGGAGGCCAGCGTGGCCCTGGTTAAGCAGTACCTAGATATTGGCGCACAGACGCTGTTGATACCCATGGTTGATACGCCCGAGCAGGCCGCGCTGATGGTGAGCGCGACCCGCTACGCGCCAGACGGCATTCGCGGCATGGGCGCTGCGTTGGCGCGTGCCTCGCGTTGGAGTCAGATCCCAGATTACATCCATACAGCGAACGATGAGATTTGCTTGCTTGTGCAAGCCGAGACGCCGCTGGCCATGCAAAACCTGCAGGCGATCGCTGAGACCGATGGGGTTGATGGTGTGTTTTTTGGTCCCGCTGACTTATCGGCCTCAATGGGCTACCGAGGGCAATCCGACCATCCTGCCGTTCGCAAAGCCATGCTTGATGGTATTGCCACAGTGCGTGCCGCGGGCAAGGCGCCGGGCATTCTCATGACTGACCGCACGCTTGCGCAATTTTATTTAGATGCAGGCGCCCAGTTTGTGGCGGTGGGGTTGGACACCAGCTTACTTATGGGTGCCGCGACGGCCTTGGTCCGTCACTTCAAGCCAGACCAAGGCGGCGCTGCCTTACCCAGCTCAACCTATTAAGGTCGGCGTCGGCTGCGCTTGAAAACGGCGGCGGCGACCGGCGCACCCACCACCACCAAGACGATGCGCACAATATGGTGGGCGATGACGTAGCCTAAGTCTGCGCCCACCACGATCGCGAACACGGCCATCTCAGCTTGGCCGGCCGGTGCGTAGGCCAAAAACAGCGACACGGGGTCGCCGATATCCAGCGACGTTAAGGCGATGACGAAGGCCGCACAGATGCCGCCGAGTAAGACCACGTAGCCTAAGCCCGCGACAATATCGCGCCGCAGCTCCTTCAAGGTGATGCCTGAGTAGTGCGCACCAATTGCGATGCCGATAAATACCTGCGCAAACAGGATGGCTTCCTGCGGCGGACGGGCATGCAAAATACCAGCCAGTGAGGCGGCACCAGCCAAAATCATGGGCCCGATCATGGGCGCACCGAACAGCTTGATACGCTGGCCAACGTACCAACCGATGCCACCGAGTACGGGCACGAGTAGCAGCTCTTGCCAAGGCAATTCACTGGCGGCGACGCCCACTGGGTTGTGGAGCGAGACGCCATAGACGTGCGTCAATACAAAGGGCGCGACGATGACGAACATGAACAAGCGTGTGGCTTGAATCAGGGAGATCGTCCGGGCGTTGCCACCCGCCTCTTCGCCGAACAGCACCATGTCTTGCAAGCCACCGGGAATCGCGGCGTAATAAGCGGTGGCGTTGTCGTAGCCGCACCAGCGCCGAAAGTACGGTATGCCAACCAAACCGCACACCGCGATAAACAGCGGCATCACCGCCATGGTGAGCGCCATCGCGGGCAGTTGGTGCAGCAATGCCGGCGTTATGGCCGCGCCAATGGCGACGCCCAGCACGGCCCGCCCCGCGTTTGAGATAACCGTCGCGCCTTCAAGGCGAACCTGCATGAGCGCGGCGATGAGTAGCGAGGCCATGGGGCCGAACAGAAATGGCAATGGCCAGTTCGCGAGCATGAAGGCGGCGACGCCTAAGCCGGCGATAACGAGTGTGCGAAAGCGTAGGAGTAGGCCTTCTGTGTTGAAGATCATGGCGTCATTTGTCTTTTTGAGTAGGCCGGAGTATTCGGTTGGCCGCAGAACCGATGGCGCGGGCGCATGATGCCTACCCGTGCTAACTGCGCTAACTGCGCTACCTGCACTACTTCTGAGACATTGTTTCAGGCGGGCGGGTTGAGCACCTGCCCCGCAGTGGCGCGCAGGCCCAGAAAATCAGCGATTAGGGGTTGATCACGCCGACAGGTGTACCGTCTAAGAACGCGGCAATCCCAGAGACCATTTCGCTATAAAAAACGGCGTATGTTTCTTTGGTGACATAGCCAATGTGGGGCGTGCAGAGCGCTTTGGGGTGTGTGACCAAGGCGTCATTGGCGGCGCTAGCCGGCTCAATGACGTAGACGTCTGTGGCCACGCCACCTAAGTCGCCGGCGTTGAGCGCCGTTATTAAAGCATCGGCATCGACGATTTCGGCGCGTGAGGTGTTCACCAAGTAAGCGCCTGCGCCTAGGGCACGTAACTCCTCGGCGCCGACCAAGCTTTTAGTCCGGTCTGACAATCGCAAATGAATGCTCACAAAGTCGGCACGCTTAAACAGGTCTTCTTTACTCACCCACTCGACTCCGGCCGCTTCACACGCTTCTGGCGTCAGGTTCTGGCTCCACGCCACCACGTGCATGCCAATCGTTTGACCCAGCGCCGCCACTTGTTTACCTAGGCGGCCGAGGCCTAACACCCCCAAGGTTTTGCCGCGACAGTCTCCGCCCATGGCGGCTTGCCACACACCACCGGCGGCAAGGCCGTTCACATTTTGTACGAGCTGACGGGCTTGGGCCATGATGAGCAAAAATGCCAGCTCCGCCGTCGCGTGCCCGGGCGAGTTGGTGCCGCACACCACGATGCCCAGTTCTTTTGCTGCGACGGTATCAATGGCGGCATTGACCTTGCCAGTGGTGATCACCATTTTGAGGTGGGGCAGCTGCGCCAACACGTTGCGTGGCAGGGGGGTGCGCTCGCGCATGACGCCGAGCACCTCAAAAGGTTTCAGTTGTTCGATCAGGCGCGTGGTGTCGGCCTCATGCGTGTTGAAGAACACAAGTTCACAACCCGCTAACGGCGACCAATCGGCCGCGGTTTGTGCGAGGTCGTTGTAGTTGTCAAGTATCGCAATGCGCATCCGGCGGCTCCTAAATAGTGGTGCGGTGATCAGGCGCTATTTTAGGATCATGCCGGGTGACTTCTGTTCACATCGCTGTCATTTAGGCACGACCTGCGCGGTGTTGGCTAGATGAGTTGGCTTGGCGAGATGGGTTAAAGCGCAATGACTTGTTGCCAGTGCAAGCGCGGGTCTGGCTCGTAGTCGGCGATGACCAGCGCTTGGTCAGTGTGTTGGCCGATGGTGCGGAAGTGGTCACGCAGTGCATCTATCGACGGCATATCTAGTGACGCATAGGGCTGGTCCAAGCACATGACGGCCGCACCACTGGCCAGCACCGCTATGGTCTCGACCTTGCGCCGAGTGCCGGTGGACATCATGGACAGGGTCTTGTGTCTGTGGGGTGCAAATGCCAGCCGGTCGATGAGGTCACTGCAGGCTTGCTCAGACCAGTGTGGACACCTTGCTTGCGCAGCCCGCCACAGGTCGTCGGGCGTTGGATCGCCTGGGTGCGGTGGTTCAAACAGCAAGCCAAATGCGGGGGTGGCAATCGGTGTAGTCTGGTCTGGCGGTGCCTTATTGCACAGGGCGCGCAGTAAGGTGGTTTTACCGGTTTGTTCATCGCCCGTTATCGCATTGAGGCCAGTGACGATCTGCACCATCAGCCCATTGAATAACAGGCGTCCATCAAATTGAATGCGTAGCGGTCCCGTTGCAAGTACTGGGGGCGGGGTGGATTGTGGCGCGTTGGTCATGCGAGGCATTCGTGGGTCTCGGTACTGTGATGGTGTGTGTGGTGATGGATGTGGTGATGAATATGGCCGATAAAAAAGCGCGCCAGGGCGGCTTCCGTGGCCGCCTGTGCTTGCGCAAAGCATAACGGAGTTCGCCGCCCCGTTGCTTCACCTATAACACCATTTCCTCGCGTTTTCAACAAAGGTAGTACCTTTAAACTAGGTGAATGCACTGAGACATCGCGCTAAAAATGCTGACTATAATTTTTTCTGCCATCCGGCAAAAAAATTATCATATGACCAATGAGTTTTAGTCACCCGGCTAAGAGTTGTGTGATCAACGAGGAGACAGATATGAAGTTAAAAGCACTTGCCACCACCGCACTTGCTGCGGCCATGGCCTTGGGCGTGGTCGCCGCATCTGCCGCGACTACCAAATTGCGTATTTCAACGCACTATGCCCCAGAGACACCTTCTGGTCAGCTGGCAAAGCAGTTTTTTGATGACCTGCAAACCATGTCTGGTGGCGGCATTGAAGTGGAGGCATTTTTCTCCTCTTCAGTCGTGAAGTCTGTTGAGACGTTCGACGCCGCAGCGACGGGTATTCTGGACTGTGACATGACCGGCGGTGGCTATCAGACTGGCAAGAACCCTGCGTTCCAGTTTGTGGGTGACATCATGGGCGGTTACGACACGCCTTACCAGCAACTGTCATGGTTGTACTACGGCGGTGGCTTGGCTGCTGCGCAGAAGTTGTACAACAAGTACGACATGCAGTTGATCGGCTGGTGGGTGTATGGCCAAGAGTCATTGGCGTCAACCACGCCCATTCGTGGCGTGGCTGATCTGAAGGACTGGAAATTCCGTTCGCCTCCCGGTATGGAAACAAAGATCTTCGCGAACTTGGGCGCCAAGCCTATCGTGATGGACTTTACCGAGATCTTTACTGCGCTTGAGTCCGGCATCATCGAAGGTGCGGATGCATCTGGTTTGGCCAACAACGTGGGCTTGGGCTTGTACGACATTGCCAAGCATACGAACTATCCCGGTTTCCACTCCATGCCGTCTGACCACTTAGCCTGTAACAAGGCGGTGTATGACAACATGCCCAAGGCTCATCAGCGTATTTTGAATACGGCGATGGAGGCATTGGCTTTGCGTACCGCTTTGACGTTCGAGAAAAAGAATGCTGAAGCAGCCGCCAAGCTGCGTGCAAACGGTGTGAAGCTGTACAACTGGTCTGATGACGACCGTGCAAAGTTCCGCGCTGCAGCACTGTCTGCCTGGCCTGAGTTCGCCACGACACCAGAAGCCAAAGCGCTGGTGGCTAGCCATACAGCGTATTTGCGCGAATTGGGACTGGTTAAGTAAACCCGACCCCAGAGAAGCCGGGGTGTTTGCCCCGGCTTTTTCCCCTTGACTGTTCTGACCCCTCTTCGAAACAACGCATCAAAGGTGCAAGCCAAATGATTGAACATAAGCCAACAGGACCTGTTGACCAGATTAGCTACGCTTTTAGTCGCGTAACGATCTGGGGCGCTGCTTTTATTGTGGCCATCATGTTCTATGAGGTGGTGATGCGTTATGTCTTTTTTCAACCGACCTTGTGGGTGAATGAGATGTCGTTGTGGGCGGGTGGCATGATCTACGCCACGGCTGGTTTGTATGCGATGCAGCAACGAAGCCATATTCGAATTTATGTGTTGTACGACATGGCGCCTTTGTGGTTGCGCCAAGTCTTTGACGTGATTTCGGTGCTATGCACCAGTATTTTTGTTTTTGCTGTTTTGTGGGGCGGCTTTGGTGAGGCAGCTGCAAAGTTTGCGCGCTGGGAAGTCTTTGGTACCGCGTGGGATCCGCCGATACCCGCCACTGATAAGCCCTTGATGCTTATCGCTTTGCTCTTTTTGTTTTTGCAAGCGGTTTCCAACCTTATTCGCGATTGGCCTGCGGCGCCGTGGGTGCGCAAGGCATTTGATGTGATCTCTGGCGCTTTAGTTATCTTCTTGTGTGTTTGGTCGTTTCCGGGGCTGTTTTCTACCGACCCCGAGTTTGCGGTGCCGACGACATGGCGTGTCTTCATTGGTGTCTTGATGGTGGCTGCTATCGGCTATGTGTTGCGTGGATGGTTGAAGGACTTCAACACCACCCCCGTACCGTTTGACGAAAACCGCGATCCATCGCAAGAGTTTGATCTGCCGGCAGAAATCACCGCCGGACGTTCCACCCAAAATTAAATTGTTTCGCTTGTCTTGATAGACACCCCTTAGGAGTACGTACACGTGGATATCGCAAGCATTTCGATCGTCCTATTAATAGGCATGTTGGTGCTCTTGGGCATTGGTATGCCTCTGGGTTTTGCCTCTGGGTTTCTGGCCACCTTGGTGTTGGTGCTGAAATTTGAGCCCACGCTGATAACAGACCCCTTCGTACACGGCTTTCATCTTGCCGAGTGGAAGGCCGGGGAGGGCACGTTGACAAGGACCTTTGGTAGCGGTCCGTTAAATATCTTGGCGCAACGCCTTTACGGCATCATGACGAACTATGTGCTGATCTCAGTGCCCCTGTTCATCTTTATGGCGACGTTGTTGGAGCGCTCTGGTATCGCGCGTGACATGTACAGCACCCTTAATATTTGGATGAATCGCACCCGCGGTGGTGTGGCTGTGGTGACGGCATTGATGGCGGTGGTGATGGCCGCGATGTCTGGCATTATCGGTGGCGAAGTGGTCTTGCTAGGTTTGATTGCGTTGCCTCAAATGCTGCGTCTGGGCTACGACCAAAACTTGGCTGTGGGTACGATTTGCGCCTCTGGGTCGCTGGGCACCATGATCCCACCCTCGATCGTGCTAATTTTCTTTGGCTTGATCACGGAGACATCTATTCACGCGTTGTTTCAAGCGGCGTTCTTGCCCGGGTTTATCATGGCGGCGCTCTATATCGCCTACATATTGATTCGAACCAACCTGAACCCCGCACTGGCCCCTCTGCCAGAGCCGTCTCCTGATGATCTCACCGCGGCAGAGAAACGAATGTTCGGGATGCGCCTGTTGGCGATCATGGCCTTCGCTGGTAGCTTGGTGATTTTCGTCCGGTCAATGATCGTTCAAAACTTTATCACCGTCGAGGAATACACCTGGTTCCAATCGACGACATGGATATACAGCACCGCCTCCATTCTGCTGTTGTCTGGGTTTTATTTGTTCAAGATTGTCGGTCTCAAAGAGACGGCGGTCGCTTGGAATAAGGGTAAGGGCCTCATCCAACCGTTGATCATTGTGCTTGTCGTGTTGGGTTCCATTTACGGCGGTATCACTGGCATCACGGAGGCGGCGGCTATCGGCTCCATTGCTGTGATGGTGCTGATTAAGTTGCGTGGTGAGTTTTCGTTTCAACTGGTCAAAGAAGCGTCAATGCGCACCTTTAAATCAACGGGAACCATTATTTGGGTGACCTTTGGTGCGACGGCGTTGGCGGGCGCCTACACCATTGCGGGTGGCCCCAACTATGTGGCGAACATGATCATTGGCTATGACCTGCCGACATTGGGCGTGTTGTTGGTCATGATGGTGATCTTCTTGTTCTTGGGCGCTTTCATGGACTGGACGGGGATTGTGTTGCTGGTGATGCCTGTCTTCATGCCCATCGTTTTAAAGTTGCCGCTGGAGGACATCGGCGTATTTGCCCCGTTTGTGACCGATCCAAGTTTTGTTGCTGTTTGGTTTGGTGTCTTGTTCTGTGTGAACATGCAGGTGTCGTTTTTGTCGCCACCTTTCGGTCCTGCGGCGTTCTACTTGAAATCAGTGGCACCGGCGCACATCACGCTACCAGATATTTTCCGCGGATTTTTGCCATTCATCGGCATTCAAATCATCGTGTTGACGCTGGTCTTGTTCTTCCCTGAGTTGACCATGCTGTTTAGATAAGGGATGGCGCATCGCCTGGGTGCGAGCGCCGCTCTTTCTTGCTTGACCCGTCCCCATGACACCCTTGAGACTTGATCGCTGGGCCCTGTGCCCAGGTGACGCGCGGGGTGATGCACATGCCCGCTTGTCCACCCAAGGCGACTTGTCTGTGTGTTTCCTCACGACGACCATGGCCCGGGTATCTTGGCGGCGTGCCACCGGGTATTTGGAACGTCACACGTGGGCGATTGCACCGACACCCGGCGAAGACGTGCCGTGGTCAGGCCGACCCAGAGAGAGCTTGCAGGGATTCGACCGACCGACGGTGGTTGCTGATGTCTCAGGGCGAGTGCCCTGCTTGGCAACGTCGCGCTTGCGGGTTGAGTTGCGGGGGGACGACGACGGCGTCTTACGATTGGCGTGGCATGACCCGGACACCCAGCAGGCGTATCTGACTGACAGAGAAACCAGCGCGTATTTATGTTCAGAACGTACAGGGGCCACTCGCCACTGCGTGGTGCGAGATCCTGCAGAACACTATTACGGGCTGGGGGATAAGACCGGCCCACTCAATTTACATGGTCGCCGTCTGCGGTGTCTTGGGCAAGACTCCTTGGGCTACGACCCTGAAAAGGGTGACCCGCTTTACAAACATTGGCCATTCCTCATGCACCGTACAACGGATGGTTTGTGGGCGGGCGTGTATTACGACACGCTCAGCGCCTGCACATTTGACCTCGGCTGTGAGCATGACAACTACCACGATTTATTTCGCTCGGTCGACATTGATGATGGCGACCTTGACTACTACCTCATGGTGGGTAACACGCCGTCGGACGTGGTCGCGCAGTTCGTTCAGTTAATTGGTGGCACCGCTTTACCGCCGCGCTGGAGCGTTGGTTTCGCCCTGACAGCGATGGGACTCGCGGATGCACCGGACGCGCAAATACAACTGGGTCGCTTCATCGAAAGGTGTCAGGCAGAGGCCATCCCTATTTCAGCGTTTCACTATGGGTCGGGTTATTCGACACGCGGCAAGCAACGTTATGTGTTTACGTGGAATGCATCGAAGTTCCCGGACCCCATCGCGATAAACCAGCAGTTCAAGGCGGCCGGCATGCGCTTGGTGGCAAATATAAAGCCGTGCTTGCTTGACGATCATCCCGCCTATGCGTCGGTTGCCGCGCGAGGCGGATTTATTCGAGAGGCTAGCACCGGGAACCCGGTCGTCGAACCATTTTGGGATGGGCGAGGCGCGTATCTAGACTTCACAGCACCGGACGATGTGGCGTGGTGGCAAACGGGGTTGCGCACGCAGATTTTAGAAAAAGGAATCGATGCGGGTTGGAACGACAACAACGAGTACGCGATTCAATCCGAGCAGGCGCAATCGGCAGGTTGGGGCCAAGCGATACCGCTTCATCGCTCGCGTCCCCTGCACGGTCTCCTGATGACCCGAGCGACCTATGAGGCGCAGCAATCCTATGGACGAGAGCATGGCCGCGATGAGGCGGTTTTTACGGTAACCCGTGCCGGCCCTCCCGGTCTGCAGCGGTACGCGCAGACGTGGTCTGGGGACAATACGACCAGTTGGGCGACGCTGCGTTGGAATATTCGCACTGGCTTGCAAATGAGCTTGTCTGGCATGTTCAATGTGGGACACGATGTGGGCGGCTTTTTTGGACCATCGCCAGATCCTGAGATGTTCTGCCGCTGGGTACAGGCCTGCGCTTTGAATCCCCGCATGGTGATGAACTCGTGGAAGGCGGACGGTTGTAACAATGTGCCGTGGATGCACGCGTCAGTCACCGATGCGGTTCGCGAAGCAATCGCGCTTCGCTACCGGCTCATGCCGTATTTATGGCAATGTTTTGAGAATGCGTGCGCCCATCACGTTCCCATTATTCGGCCAAGTTTTTTTAACTTTCCAGACGATCTAACGTGTTTAGACGATTGCGATGACTTTATGTTGGGGACTGATTTATTGGTTGCCCCCGTGGTCAACAAGGGGGATAGAACGCGCACGGTGTACTTACCAGTGCAGCCGGATGGTCAGGGCTGGGTTAATTTTTATACGCGCGCAGTCTATGCCGGTGGACAGGTCATTACAGATCAAGCGCCACTGGATAGGCTACCGCTATGGGTGCGACAGGGCGCAAAGATTGGTGTCTCCGAGACGGCAGACGGGCGCGTGGCGCGATACGATGACGGCCTGACCGATTATTTGTATTTTTAATGCCTCCCATGCTCACCACCGACGCCATCCTTGTACTGACAGCGATATTTCTTTTAGGTGGTGTGGTGAAGGGAACGGTGGGGTTTGGGTTACCCACGATTGGCATCGGTTTGGGTGCCATGGTGGTCGACATACCGACGGCGATGTTGCTCATAGCCGCACCCACGGTGGTCACCAACCTCTGGCAAATCGTGGTGAATGGGGATCCTTGGGCCATCGGACGTCGGTTGTGGGTATTTTTATTGTCCTCGGTTTCGCTGATACCAGTGGGTATTGCCGTACTCATCTACGTGCCCGATTTGCCCTACGAACAACTGCTTGGTTTGGTGATTGTGCTTTACAGCGTTTGGACGCTGGTAGGCAAGGATCTGGTGCTGAGTGAGCCGAATAGCAAACGCTATGCCATTGGTTCGGGCGCTGTGAATGCGCTGATTACTGGTTTAACCGGCTGTTTCTCTGTGCCGGGGGTCATGTATCTGCGTGCGCTGGGCTTGTCAAAAACGGATTTACTCTGTGCGATGGGCCTCTTGTACCTGTTGTCAGCGATTGGGATGTCTGGATCGCTGTGGGCCTTGGGTCATGCGACGCGTTCCGTTAGCTTGTGGTCCCTTGCCGCGTGCGTGCCGGTGATTGCGGGCGTGGCGTTGGGAACGTTCATACAACGCCGCCTGTCCGAGGGGCTGTTCAGGAAAATATTTCTGCTTGCGTTCACGCTCATTGGTGTCGCCTTGATGGTGGTTGGCTGAGGTCAGCGCTTGTATGTAATGAAACATGTTTGGAGAATGACAAATGACTGCTAGCCATGAGATGCCCTCGATAGCGAGCGGTTACATGATTGATATTTTGGTGCATGGCTATCCTGGACGATCGGTTTGCCACGGTAGTTTGGGCTGGAGCACCATTGCCCTGTTACGTGGCCATGGGCGTGTGGCGCTGATCGATGTCGGGGCGTTTGGGGTGCGAAACATCTTGATAAAAAAATTGCAGGCCCTGGGGTTGCAGCCTGAAGATGTGACTGATGTGATACTGACGCATTCCCATTACGACCACGCTATCAATTGGACGCTGTTCTCGCATGCCAACATATCCATCAATGGGGATGAGTTGGACTGGGCTTTAACGGCACCGTGGGGCCGTACACCTGTGCCGGAGTTGTACATGGAGGCATTGGCTAAGTGGGTGACGCTGCAGCGCATACAGCCGCAGCAAGAGGTGTTACCACAGTTGCGTGCACATGCCGCGCCCGGCCATACACCGGGGCACCTCATCTTTGTATTAGAGGGTCAAGATCGAGACATTATCTTTACTGGGGATGCTGCTAAAAACCGCGCGGAGTTGCTATCACTTACTGCGGACATGAGCTTGAGCGTTGGCGATAGCGCAGGTACGTTTGACCATATATGGTCGCTTTGGCGTCACAAGCCCGGTAATGTGTTGGTGCCGGGGCACGATCTGCCAATGGTGTTGGATGCGGATATGCCCAGATACTTGGGTGAGCGGGATGGGACGATTACCGCTTGGCTAGGCGACACCCTAGAAAAAACGACAGAGATAAATCTGTACGTAACGTGAAATTGGTGGGCGCTTTAGGATGTTGGGATCGTCGTTCTTCAAAGTAATCTGTTTTAACCAAAAATGAATCTGCGATTTGTAGAAGCCTTTTACTGGGTGGTTGCATTAAAAAGCGTCACGCGGGCAGCCGAAAAATTGTTTCTAACGCAGTCTGCCGTCTCTAGCCGCATTGCCGTGTTAGAGCGTGAACTTGGCACGTTACTCTTGGATAGACGTGACAAACAGTTTCGATTGACTTTGGCTGGTAAGCGGTTCTACGGTTACGCTGAAAAATTACTGGATCTTCAGGCGGAAATTAAGCTGGAGATGGGAAGTGGCCGTGCGATGCAGGTGTCCTTGCGCATTGGTGCGATCGAATCTGTGTTGCACTCCTGGCTGGTTCCTTGGCTGAAAATACTACGCCAACAGTTTCCAGATCTCGCCCTGGAGCTGTCAGTGGACACAACGCCAACGTTGCAGGAGCAAATTCTCCGTGGCGCGCAGGACCTTGTTTTTACAGCGTCACCTGCGGGCGGCGAGGGCGTGGTAAACAAGTTCCTGACTTCTATGGAGATGGTTTTTGTGGGTAACCGTCAACAACATCGTCGACGTACCTATACGGCCGAGCAGCTTTTACAACACGAGCTTCTCACGTTTCAAAGAGGGTCTCAGCCACATGTGGACCTCATAGAAAAATTCCGCCAGTTGGGTGATCGGCCAAATCGTATTCACACCATTTCTTCTATTTCCGCAATGGCGCAGTTGGTTCAAGGCGGCTTTGGTGTGGCAACACTGCCGCGCGAAGTGATCATGAATCGCCTTAATTTTCCGCAGTTAAAACGTTTAGAAACAGTAGCCGAAATGGGTCTAGAGCCGCTGCCGATTTATGCTGGCTATCGGGAGGACCCAACCTCGCGCGCGGTAGAGGTACTCGTGTCGTCTGCGCAGCATTTTTTGAAGTCTGATTAGCCGGCCGCATGGCGGGCATGCGACGAATAGCTTGACTTACACCATCGAAATAATCGATGAGCTCATAATAAATTTTTTTATTTGCTTTATTTGATTTACTTTCCAAATAATGGTCTTTTGCTACTTTCAAGAGTCTAAAACTGTATGAATGCAATTTCCGAAGTGCCGATGGTAGCCGCCGACGACGGACAAAAACGGTTTCGCCAAACTGAGGTGTCTGCAATACGTCAGGCAATACGCTCAGGTGAATTTTCATCACACACTTCTGGTCTAGCTGGTGGAAATGTGCAGGGAAATGTCGTGATCTTGCCCAAGGATGCGGCCAGCGATTTCCTGCGGTTCTGCCAAAATAATAGACGCCCTTGTCCCATCATTGGCTTGTCGGAACCCGGGGATCCAATGCTGATCGCTTTGGGTGTCGATATCGATATCCGAACGGATGTTCCGCGTTATCACGTATGGGAAAACGGCGTGGTGATCGACAAGCCAACCGACGTCAGCCACTTGTGGCGTGACGACTTGGTAACGTTTGTGATCGGCTGTTCTTTTTCTTTTGAACAGGCCTTGGTCGAGTCGGGGGTGCACATTCGACACATCGAGCAGGGATGCAACGTTCCCATGTTCAAAACGAACATTCAAACCACGCCAGCCGGGCCGTTTAGCGGGCCGATGGTGGTTAGCATGCGCCCCATGAAAGCAACAGACGCGATAAAAGCGATTCAAATTACATCTCGGTATCCAGAGGTGCACGGTGCGCCTGTGCATATTGGGGATCCGTCTTTGATCGGCATCTCCGATTTAGGGCGGCCTGACTACGGTGATGCCGTTGATGTAAGGGCGGGGGATATCCCTGTTTTTTGGGCGTGTGGCGTTACCCCGCAGGCGGCCTTGCTTCAAGCCAAACCTGCATTTTGCATCACCCACGCGCCAGGTTCGATGTTGATCACTGACCTGCTCAATCATCAACTAGCGAGTTTTTAGCGTGTGCATTTTTGCACTTTTTTAAACCAGGAGACGACGATGAAAAAATTGATACTGACAGCGGCCGCATTAGGTGTGGTCGCGATTGCCCAAGCCCAAACCACGTGGGACTTGCCCACTGGCTACGGCGTGAACACGTTCCAGACCAAGAACGTACAGCAGTTCGCGGATGATGTGGCGGAATTGAGTGGTGGTAAATTGAAAATTACGTTGCATCCGGGTGGATCTTTGTTCAAACAGCCTGAGATTAAGCGATCAATTCAGGGCGGCTTGGTCCCCGCTGGCGAGTTCATTATTTCTGGCCTTGCCAACGAAAACCCTGTTTTTGGCGTTGACTCCATTCCCTTCTTGGCAACTAGTTATGCAGACGCAAAGCGGCTGCTAGAGGCGAGTAAGCCGGTGCAGCAAAAGGTCTTCGCAAAACAGGGCATCAAAATGCTCTTCTCTGTGCCTTGGCCTGGGCAATCGCTGTACTCGGTAAAAGCCATCAACAGCGCTGATGACTTTAAGGGTACAAAAATGCGCGCTTACAACCCAGCGACAACCAAAATCGCGCAGATGCTGGGTGCATCGCCTGTAACGATTCAGCTGCCCGAATTGGGGCAAGCCCTGGCGACTGGCGCCGCGCAAAATTTCTTGACATCCAGCGCTAGTGGCGCAGACGGCAAGTTGTACGAGCAGACCAAGTTCTTCTATCCCGTTAATGGGTGGTTGCCATGCAACGTGACGGCTGTTAGTCAGAAGGCCTTCGACGCGTTAGACAGTGCGACCCAAGCGGCGGTTTTGAAGGCCGCGGCAATGGCGGAGGCACGTGGTTGGAAAGTTAGTGAGCAGGTAGATTCCGATTCAATCGACGTGTTGCGTAAGAATGGCGTTACCATCGCAGCGCCTTCGGCCAGCATCAAGGGTGCGTTGGGCGAAATTGGTAAGAAAATGACCGCTGATTGGGCCGCTTCTGCCGGCGCTGACGGTCAGGCGATTTTGTCTGCATACGGCCAGTAAGGGCATCGCTGTCTATTTGCGATATTTGCGCAAATAGTTTCTGCGTTTAAGGGCATCTCCGCTTGGAGGTGCCCTATTTATATGCTGAGGAGAGAAGCACAATGGAACATCATTTGCAGCGTGTTTACCGCGCCTTGTTGGCGTTGTCGTGCCTATCCATGGTGGCCTGTCTCGTCGCAATATCCCTCAACATGTTGACGCGCGTTATTGATGGCTGGAGTATTGCGGGTTTGGACGGGTACGCAGGGTATGCCATTGCATCGGCCCTGTTCTTGGCACTACCGGCGGCGTTTCAGGGCGGCGACCATATTCGCGTCACTATTCTTTTGGACAGAACGACCGGTAAGGCCCACAGGGCGTTGCATATTTGGTCCCTTGGTTTGGCCTCTGTTCTGTCTGTTTACGTCGCATGGTTTTCTTGCCGTATGGTCTGGCAGTCCCATGTGTTTCACGATATTGCTCAAACGGGCGATGCCAGTCCACTTTGGATCCCGCAACTTAGCATGGCCGTGGGTACGGTTGGCTTGGCGGTATCTGTTTTACACGCGCTTGTAAGGTGTTGCTTAGGGGCGAAAGACCTGGGCGCTGATGCTAGTCGTGCTTCGTAGGTCGAGTAAAAATATCTGCACGTAGGCGGCCAGTTAGCTACGCCTTTATTCCAATTAGGAAGACATTATGGAATTCAGCCTCGCTCTAGGACTCATTCTTTTTCTGGTTTTGATTCTTGCCTCTGGGTTCTGGATAGGGTTCTCGCTGCTTGCGGTTGGTTTGGTGACCATGCTGTTTGTGAGCCCTCGACCGGTTGGGGACAGTATGGTGCTAACCATCTGGGGGTCGACCTCTAGCTGGACGCTCACAGCCTTGCCTTTGTTTTTATGGATGGGTGAGATTTTGTTTCGTACCCGTTTATCGGAAAATATGTTCGCGGGCTTGGCGCCATGGTTTAACCGGTTGCCCGGCCGCTTGCTGCACGTCAACGTGCTCGGTAGTGCTATTTTTGCCGCCGTTTCAGGTTCGTCCGCCGCAACGTGTTCGACTATTGGGAAAATATCGTTACCCGAATTAGAGCGGCGCGGGTATCCCGAGCGCATGGCGATTGGGTCGTTAGCCGGTGCAGCCACTCTCGGTTTACTGATACCACCATCGATCATTATGATTGTGTACGGGGTTGCCGCAGACGTATCGATCGCCCGTTTGTTCGTTGCGGGCGCGCTGCCAGGTGCCATGTTGGCCGTTATGTTCATGGGATACATCGCCTGCTGGGCCTTGCTAAACCCTGACAAAATCCCCCCGGCTGACAAAGGCGTTTCGTTTTTCAGTAAGGTGTACGCGTCACGCAAGCTAATCCCTATCGTGCTGCTGATTCTCACCGTTCTCGGTTCCATATACACCGGTATCGCAACGGCCACTGAAGCCGCTGCAATAGGCGTGCTGGGTTCGCTCGCCTTGGCGTTTTCGGAGCGCAGTCTGAATCGACAGATTTTTGTTGAAGGTCTCGCGGCGGCGGCTCGCTTGTACTGCATGATCGGCCTCATTCTTGCGGGTGCAGCATTCCTCACATTGGCGATGGGATTTGTCGGTTTGCCAAGGCACCTAGCAGAGTACATCGGTAGCTTGCAGTTGTCTCCCTTTTCGCTGGTAATTGCCTTGACCCTGTTCTTTCTCGTTTTAGGTTGTTTTCTGGATGGTATTTCCATGGTTGTCTTGACCATCAGCGTGCTGTTGCCGACAGTGCAAGCGGCAGGCTTGGATTTGATTTGGTTCGGTGTGTTCATTGTTTTGGTTGTAGAGGTGGCACAAATCACACCGCCTGTTGGCTTGAATTTGTTTGTGCTTCAGGGCTTGACCAAAAGAGACATCGGATACATCGCGGGCACCGTGATCCCCATGTTCGTTTTGATGATGGGCGCGATTGTTATCCTCTACTTATTTCCACAAATTGCGCTCTGGCTACCTAGCCATATGTAAAGGGCCTTTTTATGTGTGGACATTCTGAGCCCCGTTTGCTCGCCATGGGGGATACCGCCTGGACGGTGGAGTTAGGCGCGCATATTGATGTTGACGTCAACGCCCGTTGTATGGGTTTGGCGCAAACAATCACCGACTGGGCTGCCTCCGGAGAGGGGCAGGGGGTTGTCGATGTGGTGCCGACCTTCCGCTCGGTGACAGTGCACTATGATCCGCGCGCCGTTGATGGCACCCAATTAGGTGACGCGTTGTTGCGCATGGCTAAGGTGTCGAAGCCCCTGCAGAGCGCCTCGCGTACCTGGCGTTTACCGGCCTGCTTTGATGGTGAGTTCGCCCCCGACTTAGACGCCGTTGCGACGCGTTTGGACTTGGATGTGGCGGCGGTCATTGAGACATTTTTGGCGGCAGAGCTACGCGTTCATGCCATGGGTTTTATGCCTGGATTTGCGTACATGGCCAGCTTGCCGGAGCGTTTGAGCGTGCCTCGGCTAAAGGTTCCTAGGACCCATGTACCGTCACAGTCACTGGCCATCGCGGGGACCATGGTGGCGGTTTACCCGTGGGTTAGTCCCGGTGGATGGAACCTGATTGGCCATGCGCCGGTTATTCCCTTCTCGTTACTTGACGCCGATGAGCCGGCGCTGTTTCGTGCGGGTGATGTGGTGCAGTTTTATCGTGTGTCTGCTGACGAGTGTGTGGCCATTGCCCAAGAGCAGAAGCGCGATATCAAGGCACGCCGTCGTTACCTTGTGGACGCCTCGTTGTGAGCGCGAGCTTGCAGGTCATCGACGGCGGCATGGGCAATGTGCTGCAAGACATAGGACGTTTCGGTCGTCGGGCGCAGGGCATGCCGATATCGGGCTTTCTCGATCCGGTCTACGCGCATTGCGCCAACGCCTTGGTGGGGAATAGCCCCGGGGTGGTCTGCTTGGAGATGCGCGTACTCGGGCCGACGATGTGTGTGACCGCTGGCACCATGTTGGTCGCAGTGGTGGGCGATATGGATGGCAAAGTGGTGCGCGCCAACGGACAGCAACAGCCGCTGCATAGCTGGGAAAGTCTGTGGCTATTTGAGGGCGACACCATCAAGCTAGGCGTGATTGCCGGTGGCTGCACCTACTTGGCGGTGCAAGGCGGTTTTGAGGTGCCCTCGGTGATGGACAGTCAGTCAACCTATGCACGCCTTGGGTTGGGGGGCTTTCAGGGCCGCGCCCTCATGGCGGCGGACGTGCTGACAACGCCACAACCATTGTCAGATCAGCGTCCGGGGCCGTTGAAAGCGCGAGGACCTTTTGTGCACTCAACCGATGTGGTGCGCATCATGTTGGGTCCACAAGATGACTATTTCCCGGCCACAGCCATCAGTCAGTTGACGCAGACCGTGTGGACGACGGCGCCTGAGCAAGACCGTATGGGCGTGCGTTTTCTAGGGCCCGCACTCCAGCACCTGACGCCGCAACACGCGGATATTGTCTCGGATGGCGCCACGCCGGGAGTCATGCAGGTGCCAGCCAGTGGACAGCCCATCGTGCTACTCGCCGATTGCCAAACGGTTGGCGGCTACCCGAAGATCGGGACCGTGATTGCCGCAGACCTACCTAAAATGGCGCATATGCCAGCGGGAACGTCCTGCCAATTTGCGGTGGTTGATGCGGCGCAGGCAAGACGTGCGTTACACGACTTAGACACCCGCGTTACCGAGTGGCTAGCCGGTCTCATGGCTTACGCACCCGTGGGTTTTTTGGATGAGCGGGCGCTGTACAGTGAGAATCTAGTCAGCGGCGTGTTGCGTGGGGACTAACACTTACCTATCGGAATAAAAAAATGGATAAACGGATCAATATCAATGCGGACATGGGCGAGAGTTTTGGCGCTTGGACCATGGGCAACGACGCGGCCTTGCTGCAAATAGTGCGCAGTGCCAACATTGCCTGCGGCTTTCATGCGGGCGACCCACAGCACATGAGTCAAACACTGACGCTGGCTGCTGCAGCCGGTGTCAGTGTGGGCGCGCACCCGTCGTTTGCCGACCTACAAGGCTTTGGACGTCGTCCCATGAAGTTGTCGAACAAAGAGCTTGCCGCGATCGTGGCCTATCAGCTCGGTGCCCTGCAGGCCTTGGCGTTGGCGAACGGCACCCGCGTCACGCATCTGAAGCCCCACGGCGCCATGAGCAACCTGTCGTGTAACGACATCGAAATGGCCACAGTGATTGCGCAGACGGTTGCGCGTGTAGATAAATCGTTGGTTCTATTGGCGCCGGCGTGCTCTTGCTTGGCGCAGGCGGGGCAGGCCGCAGGCCTGCGCGTGGCGCTGGAGGTGTTCGCAGACCGTGCGTATCAAGACGACGGCCAGCTTGTGCCGCGCAGCCAGCCACATGCCATGGTGCATGGTGCGAGCGAATCCACTCAGCATGTGTTGGCGATGTTGGAGGCGGGCGGCATTGTGACGTACACAGGCCAGGTCTTACCCACTGAGATACACAGTATTTGTGTACACGGTGACAATCCACACGCGATAGACAGCGCGATGGCGCTGCGCGATGCGCTCGTTGAAAAGGGCTATGCGGTTACGCCGTTGGACCAGTTGGTCTAAGGCCTCGATCACGCCCGCAGTCTGTCCAGCGTTAGACGCCGATCAGGCAAAGGTCTCGGCCTCGGCCAGCAGGGGCGCGTTGCCGTCTTTGGTTGCCAGTGTTGGCGTACCCACGTCCGGCCACGCAATGCCTAACGTCGGGTCGGACCAACGCACGCTTCGCTCGTGCTCGGGGTGCCAGTAGTCGGTGGTTTTATACAAAAATTCGGCCGTATCGCTGGTGACTATAAAGCCATGTGCAAACCCTGGTGGCACCCAAAGCTGACGCTTATTTTCTGCCGATAACGTGACCCCAACCCATTGGGCAAACGTGGGAGAGCTGCGGCGCAAATCGACGGCGACGTCAAAAACGGTGCCCGCTGTGACCCGAACGAGCTTGCCTTGTGGGTGCGCGATTTGGTAGTGCAGGCCACGCAGCACGCCCCGACTAGACTTGCTGTGGTTGTCTTGCACAAAGGGCTGATCAATGCCAGTCGCCTCGGCAAAAGCGCGTTGATTAAAGCTCTCGAAAAAGAAGCCGCGGTCGTCGCCAAAGACGGTGGGCTCTAAAATCAATACGTCGGGTAACGCAGTCGAGGTAACGGTATAGGGCATGGCTTATTTAAGTAGGTTGAGTAGATACTGGCCATAGCCATTTTTGGCCAAAGGCGTGGCCAATTGGTGTAGTTGCGCCGCCGTGATCCAACCTTGGTGAAACGCAATTTCTTCTGGGCAGGCTACCTGTAGTCCTTGCCGCTTTTGCAGCGTTGCGATAAAGCCAGACGCCTCTAGCAAGCTGTCGTGGGTACCCGTATCTAGCCAAGCGTAGCCTCGTCCCATCATTTCAACATGGAGTTGTGACTGGGCGAGGTAGTGCGCGTTGACATCGGTGATTTCCAGTTCGCCGCGTGCCGAGGGCCGTATGTTGGCGGCGATGTCGCAGACCTGTTGATCGTAAAAATAGAGGCCTGTAACGGCGTAGTTGCTTTTTGGGTTTTTTGGTTTCTCTTCCACACTGATAGCGCGCTGTTGCGCATCGAATGCCACGACGCCGTAGCGCTCAGGGTCGTGCACGTGGTAGGCAAATACGGTGGCGCCGTCGGGCCGGTTATCTGCACTGTGGAGTTGCTTCACGAGATCGTGACCGTAAAAAATATTGTCGCCAAGTACCAAGGCGCTGGGGTGGTCGCCAATAAAGCGCTTGCCGATCACGAAAGCCTGGGCCAAGCCATCTGGTTGGGGTTGTACCGCGTATTCAATGCGCATGCCCCACTGCGAGCCGTCGCCGAGTAGGTCTTTAAAGCGCGGCGTATCTTGCGGTGTGCTGATGAGCAAGACCTCCCGAATGCCGCTGAGCATCAGGGTGCTCAGGGGGTAATACACCATGGGCTTGTCGTACACCGGCATCAATTGCTTGCTGATCGCCTGGGTCACAGGATACAAACGGGTACCGGAGCCGCCCGCCAAAATAATGCCTTTGCGTTGCGTCGTCATGGGATGTACTCGCTGGTGTTCAGTTGCTTGACCACGTCGTTGACACCCGCTTCCCAGTTGGGCAGCGTGATGGCAAACGTGCTCTGCAGTTTGTGTGTGTCTAACTGGGAGTTGGCGGGACGCCGCGCAGGTGTTGGATACGCTGCGGTGTCAATGGCATGGATGGCGTCGGCTTGCACGCGCATCGCTGCGCCGTGCGCGCGCGCTTGGCTGATGACCTGCTTGGCGTAGGCCTGCCAATGGGTAACGCCTGTGGCGGTTGCGTGGTACACACCAAAAGGAAAGGCGGCATTGCTTGCATCAGACCAACGGGCGGTATCCCATTGCGCGATGACCTTGGCAACAACATCCGCGAGTAACTCTGCAGACGTCGGGGTACCGAACTGATCAGCAACGACTGAGAGGTGATCGCGTTCGGCGCCTAAGCGCAACATGGTCTTTGCGAAGTTTTGCCCGTGTGCGCTAAAGACCCAAGCGGTTCTGAGAATAAGATGGCGCGCACAGTGCGCCTGTACGGCTTGTTCGCCAGCCCATTTACTGGCGCCGTAAACGCTTTGTGGGTTAGGGACGTCGTCTTCGGTGTACGCCGTTGTCTTTGTTCCGTCAAAGACGTAATCGGTGGAAAAATGAATCAGGAGCGCACCCAATGTATGGGCCTCTTGCGCCAAAATTTCTGGCGCACGGGCGTTGATGGCGTGGGCCATTGCGGGCTCGCTTTCGGCACGGTCAACGGCCGTATAGGCAGCCGGGTTGACGATGACATCGGGCCGCTCGCGACGCACCAACGTTCGTAAGGCGGTCTCGTCTTGGAAGTCGCATTCGGCAGTGCCCACCGCACACAGTGTTCCCAGAGCCGATAGGCGCGGCACCAACGCATGGCCGACTTGCCCGTTCTTACCTGTGAGCAAGATCTTCATGAGGCTTGGCCGTATTGCTGCGTGACCCACTCGCGGTAGGCACCGCTTTGAACCTGCGCTACCCAGTCTTGGTTGTCCAGATACCACTGCACGGTCTTACGTATGCCAGACTCAAAGGTCTCAGCGGGGCGCCAGCCCAATGCGCGTTCTATTTTTTGTGCGTCGATGGCATAGCGTCGGTCGTGACCAGGTCGATCGGTTACGTAGCTGATCTGGCTGGCATACGAGCGGCCATCCGCGCGTGGTCGCAAGGTATCCAAGAGCGTGCAGATGGTTCGCACAATCTCAATATTGGGTTGTTCGTTCCACCCGCCAATGTTGTACGTCTCGCCCAATTGGCCCTGTGCGAGTACGGTGCGAATCGCACTGCAATGGTCGCTGACGTAGAGCCAGTCGCGTATTTGCATTCCGTCGCCGTAAATGGGTAGGTGCTTACCGGCCAAGGCGTTGGTAATGACCAGTGGAATCAATTTCTCTGGGAAGTGAAAAGGGCCGTAGTTGTTTGAGCAGTTGGTCGTCAGTACGGGGAGACCATAGGTGTGGTGCCAGGCGCGCACGAGGTGATCGCTCGCCGCCTTGCTCGCAGAATAAGGACTGTTGGGCTCAAAGGCGTTGGTTTCGGCAAAAGGGGCATCGTTAGGCCCTAGGCTGCCGTAGACTTCGTCGGTACTCACATGTAGAAAGCGAAACGCGCCTTTTTCTGGTTCCGCCAGTGCCTGCCAGTAGGCGCGCACGGACTCTAGCAAGCGAAACGTGCCGAGCACATTCGTTTGTATGAAGTCTTCGGGGCCGTGTATGGAGCGGTCGACGTGACTTTCCGCCGCGAAGTTGAGAACCGCCCGAGGCTGGTGGGTCGAAAGCAGTTGCGACACGGTCGCGCTGTCGCCGATGTCAGCTTGCACGAACACGTGTGCGGGGTTCCCCTCCAGCGCGGCTAAGTTGTGCAGGTTGCCCGCGTAGGTCAGCTTGTCAAGGTTGATGACGGTCTCATTTGACTGTGCTAGCCAGTCGATAACGAAGTTGCTGCCAATGAAACCTGCGGCGCCGGTGACAAGTATGGTCATACGTAATGAAGCTGGTTAGATCGAGAGAGATCCGGGTCGTTTAAAAGAGGAATCACTGCCACCGTGTCCATACGGCCCACGGGTGTCCCCTCATGATAACGGCTCACTGGCGGGCGAGGGTTAGGGGGCGTCTGGTGCGTCTAGTTCGTCTGGTGCCACTTGGACGTGCGCGCGGACCCGGGTGGCGGCAATTAGCTCGGCATTGGGGTCATCGGTCTGTTGTATCCAACGGTCGGCCTGCTCGGGCGTTCGACCAAACCGTATGTGTCTCGCGCGCAACCGCTCTAAGCGCAGTGTGGGGTCAACGCCAACGTACCAAATTTCGTCTAGCAGTGGGGCAACACCTGCCCAGCCGTCTTGGTCGTGGGCCAAGTAGTTTCCCTCAGCGAGTATGAGGCGCGTATCCCCGAAAATAGGCAAGCTGGCGGCAAGCGCCGCATCGATGCTGCGGTCAAAATCGGGGGCGTAAACCGTTTCATTTGTTTTTTGATTACGCACACGCGAGAGCAACGCCGTGTAGCCAAGGCTGTCGAAGGTGTCTGGTGCGCCTTTGCGGTCTCGACGAGCGAGGCGCAGCAGTTCGGTGTTCGATAAATGGAAGCCGTCCATTGGCAAGACCTGCGAGATGTCCGGAAAGTTGGCCTGTAAGCGGGCGGCGAGGGTGGTTTTCCCCGCGCCGGGCGGCCCGATGATACCCAAGATAAAGCGTCTGTTTCGCGCGAGGCAAGCGGTCAAGCGGTCACAGGCTTGGGCGAAAGAAAGTGTGGTGGGTAGCGACATCTAGCGGTATTTAATCGGGCAAACAGGCGTTCATTTGTGCCGACTATAACGGCTCTTACGCGACACCTTTAGACTAGGGATTGCCCTAGGATGGGCATGAAACAGGGTGTTGAAAACCTATACTGATCACAAAGGTAGACGTGAAGGGTGGGCAAAAGCACACCTCGCATGGTGACCAAGATAAGAAAATTTAACTCAAGGAGACAAAATGAAACGTACCCTACTCGCCCTGGCCGCCGCCGCAGTGGCCGGCTCTTTGCATGCTGCCCCCGTCAAAATCGGTTTCGTCACCACGCTGACAACGGGCGGCGCCGTGATTGGTAAAGACATGCAAAACGCAGCCAACCTTGCCATGGAGCATCTTGGTGGCAAAGCGGGTAACACGCAGCTGGAGCTCATTTTTGCGGATGATGGTTTTAAGCCCGAGGTCGGTAAGCAGGCGACCGACCGCTTGGTGAAGCAGGACAACGTGGACTTCGTGGCGGGATACATCTGGTCCCACGTGCTGTTGGCATCGCGTAAGTCAGTGTTGGATGCGGGTAAGTTTTTGATTACAGCGAACGCAGGCCCCAGCCCGATGGCCGGTAAGCTGTGCCATCCCGACACCTTCTCAACAGCAGGACAAAACGACCAAACGCCCATGGCTTTGGGTGAGGTGCTGAATAAAAAGGGTGTGAAATCACTTTACATCATGGCGCCCAACTACGCCGCTGGAAAAGACATGGTCGCGGGGGTAGAGCGTACCTTCAAGGGCAAGGTGCTCGGCAAAGACCTGACCAAGTGGGGTGCTGACGCGCAGATGGACTTTTCTGCCGAGTTGGCAAAAGCCCGCGACAGCGGCGCTGAGGCCCTGTTTGTGTTTTATCCAGGTGCGGCGGGCGGTGCGTTTGCCAAGCAGTACAACCAAGCGGGCCTGAACAAGACCTTGCCGTTGTACTCGGTTTTCACCGTGGATGCCTTGTCATTGCCCAAGCTACAGGCCGGTAATTTGGAAGGTGTTCTGGGCTCACGGACCACGCAATTGTGGGACCCCACCTTGGACAATGCAGCGAACAAAAAGTTTGTGGCTGACTACAAGGCAAAGTTCGGCGCGTATCCGTCTTACTACGGTGCGCAAAGCTATGACGCGATCATGTTGATTGCGTCTGCGGTGAAGGCGACCGGCGGGGATATGGCTAATAAAGATGCGGTTCGCGCCGCACTGAAAGCAGCTAACTACGATTCCGTGCGTGGCAAGTACACCTATGGCAACAACCATTTCCCAATCCAGAACTTTTACTTGCGCGAGGTCGTAAAAGATCAGGGTGGGGTGTGGTCAACCAAGGTGGTTGATACGGTGTACAACAACCACCAAGATCCCTTTGCCGCGCAATGTGCGATGAAGTAAATTTTTAACCGCATCGCGTCTGCCGTTGGCCACCTTGGGTGGCCAACTTTTTTGATGCGTGCGTAGGAGCTCTCGACTTGGATTACGCGCTTTTTGTTATGCAGGTGCTGAACGGCTTGCAGTTGGGCTTGTTGCTCTTTTTAGTAGCATCCGGGCTCACGCTGGTGTTTGGCATTTTAGATTTTGTGAATCTGGCTCACGCCTCGCTGTATATGGTTGGCGCGCTGGTGTGCGCCTCACTCACGCTGGTGCTGGGTAACTTTGTATGGGCGCTGCTGTTAGCGATTCCGGTCACAGCGCTGGTCGGTTGGACCGTCGAGCGCCTTGTAGCGCGCCGCCTGTACGGCCGAGACCATTTGGATCAGGTGCTGGCAACCTTCGGTTTGATTCTTGTGCTGACCACCCTTGCGCATCTGATTTGGGGACCCCAGGGTATATCCGTGCCCTTGCCATCTTGGTTGAAAGGGCAGCTTGCATTTAGCGATACCCTGATCTTCCCGATTTATCGATTGGTGATCATCGGTGCGGGTCTGCTGGCGGCTTTGGGTTTGTATGTGTTGGTTACCCATACCCGCTTGGGTATGTTGATTCGGGCGGGTGCGTCTAATAGACAGATGGTGAGCGCCCTCGGTGTCAACATCGAACGCCTGTTTGCCATTGTTTTTTCGCTGGGAGCGGTGCTTGCTGGCTTGGCCGGTATGTTGGTTGCCCCCATTACGGAGGCGTCTATCGGCATGGGTAACGGCATCATCATTACGGCGTTTGTGGTGATCATTGTGGGGGGTATTGGATCCATGAAAGGCGCTTTTATCGCCGCTATGTTGATCGGACTCATAGACACGCTTGGCAGGGCCTTCCTCGATGGCGTGTTCAAGTTATTTATGTCATCCGATGCCGCTGAAAACTCGGCTCCTGCGGTGTCAGCAATGCTTATTTACATCATCATGGCGCTGGTTTTGGCGTTCCGGCCCAAGGGCCTCTTTCCGCCAAAGGTTAGATAATGTCCGCAACCAATTACCCCAAATTAACGCTGTTGGTGATGGTCTTGCTGGCCGTGTTGCCGCCGCTGTTTTACTTCACGGGACAACCCTTTTATTTAGACCTTGCGACGCGGTTAACGATTTTGGCGATTGCCGCTGTCAGCCTGAACCTCATATTGGGCTACAGCGGTTTGGTGTCATTTGGTCATGCCGCCTATATTGGTTTAGGGGCCTATGCGGTTGGCATACCCGGATATCACGCGATTTATGGCGGTCTGGAGAGTTGGGGCCTCGCCTCGACCTCGGGCTGGCTGCACTTTCCGCTGGCCATGCTCATAGGCGCGATTTTCGCGTTGATCACGGGCATCGTGTGTTTGCGTACCAAGGGTGTTTATTTCATCATGATCACCATGGCGTTTGCGCAAATGGTTTATTACGCCATCGTCTCCATCAAGACCTACGGTGGTGATGATGGGCTCACGATTGACGTGCGCTCAGAGTTCCCTGGGGTGTCATTGGACGACCCTTTGCAACTCTTTGGGGTGTCTTACGTGGTGTTGGTCGCCGTTATGTTGCTGGTCCGTATGATGGTGAACTCGCGTTTTGGCATGGTTCTACGTGGGGCCAAAGGCAACAACGAGCGTATGGTGATGATGGGCTACAACACCTACCGTTATCAGCTAACGGCTTACGTTATTTCAGGCGCTCTTGCTGCTTTGTCTGGGGCACTTCTAGGTAACTTTACGACGTTTATCTCACCAGAGATGATGGATTGGACCCGCTCGGGTGAGTTGATGTTCATGGTAATTTTGGGAGGGGTGGCGACCACTGTGGGTCCCGTTCTGGGGGCGGTGGCGTTCATACTGATAGAAGAGGTGTTGTCGACGTTCACCATCTACTGGCAGTTGCCGTTCGGTTTGCTCTTGATGGGGGTGGTTCTTTACAGCCAAGGCGGCTTGGCCAACATATTGGGGCAGTGGCGTGCGCGGCGTGCGTTGCGTGATGCGTCGCAGGGCGGGGCAGCCCCGGAGCATAAGTTATGACGCAACCCGTACTAGAAGCACGCAGTCTGGTGAAGTCATTCGGCGGCATACGCGCCACGGACAACTTGAGCCTCACGGTGTTGCCGGGTGAGTTGCACGCGGTGATCGGCCCCAATGGTGCGGGCAAAACGACACTGATTACACAGCTCTGTGGATCCTTGTTGCCAGATGCCGGTGAGGTTCTGTTTAAAGGGGTAGACATTACCCAACGGCCCGCCTATGAGCGCGCACAAATGGGTATTGCACGTTCCTTTCAAATTACCTCACTGATCATGGATATGACGGTGCTGGAGAACGTGGCGCTTGCCGCACAAGCCCATATGGGCTCCTCCTTCCGGTTTTTCCGATCCGTTAGACACGATGAGCCCGTGTTAAGCCATGCCCGCGCTTGCTTAGCGCGCGTGGGTTTAGCGGCAGAGGCGGATCGCGTGACGCGTACCTTGCCGCACGGCGGACATCGCCGTATGGAAATCGCGATTGCACTCGCCGCAAAGTCTGAGCTGATGCTGCTAGACGAGCCCATGGCCGGTTTGGGGACAGATGAGAGCCAAGACATTATTGCCTTGCTGCGTGCGCTCAAGGGTGAGCAAACCATTGTGCTCATCGAGCACGACATGGACGCGGTATTCGCCCTCGCTGACCGCATTTCGGTCTTGGTTTACGGCCACATCATCGCGTGTGGCACGCCGGATGAGATACGACAAAACGCCGAGGTCAGGGCGGCCTATTTGGGTGAAGAAAGCGAGGGGGTGTGATGCTCTCAATTAAGCAGTTGCGTGCGCATTACGGCACGTCACAAGCCCTGTTCGATATCAACCTATCAATAGAGGCTGGGCAGGTGGCTACGCTGTTAGGGCGTAATGGCATGGGTAAGACCACCACCATCCACAGCGTCATGGGGATTGTGAAACCCACGGGTGGCACCGTCACCTTTGAGGGCGTGTCGTTGGTGGGTTTGCCCTCCTTCAAAATCGCGAATCTAGGAATCGGGTTGGTGCCCGAGGGACGGCAGATTTTTCCTAATCTCACCGTACGTGAAAATTTGGTGGCAACAGCGTCAAACCATTTGGGCCTTGATCAGCCGTGGTCGTCTGAGCGAATACTTGCCATGTTTCCAGAGCTCGCGACGCGTCTGAGCTCCATGGGTAATCTACTCTCGGGCGGTGAGCAGCAAATGCTCGCCATTGGACGGGCACTGATGACCAACCCGCGCCTGCTGATCTTGGACGAAGCCACCGAAGGCTTAGCGCCGTTGGTGCGCAAGCGTATTTGGGAGGCGCTAGACAACATTCGCCAGACAGGGTTGTCTATTTTGGTAGTTGATAAAAACCTAAAGGACTTGATGCGCTTGGCAGACAAGCACCACATCGTGCAACGCGGGGAAGTCGTCTGGTCGGGAAGCAGTGCGGCACTGGCCGCCGACAGAGACGCATTGAGCAACTACCTAGGGGTCTAATTGCCTAGCCCCCTGATGTGTGTTTTGCGTGTGCCTTTGCGTGTGCTCTGGCGTTATGGCTGATCCGCTTATGATAGGCGTCTGATGACTGACATAGCAGTAAAAATAACGGCGAAGTTCGCCCTGGCCCGCGACGTTGTGGCGATACGTTTGGCTCCAGTAAACCCGTCGGATCGCTTGCCCGCATTTGAAGCCGGGGCGCACATCGATGTCCGTCTTACTGACGGCTTGTGCCGACAATATTCCTTGACCAATGTGGGTGACAGTGAGGCGCCGGCGCAATACGAGATCGCGGTTGCGCGCGATGCAGGCAGCCGTGGTGGCTCTCTCGCTATGCATGACCAACTGCATGTGGGGAGCCGTTTATCTGTGAGTGCCCCACGCAACCTGTTCGGCCTAAGCCCCTCGCACCAGCGCATCGTCTTGATCGCTGGCGGGATTGGGGTGACGCCGCTGTATGCGATGGCACAGCAGCTTTGCAAGCAGAACGTCCAGTTTCAATTGATTTTTTGTGCCCGCTCAGCAGTACGCATGGCGTATTTGGAGGAGCTACGCGCCCTGTGCGGTGACCGCTTGCTGGTGCATGCGGATGATGAGCGAGGTCACCCCATCGACCTAGATGCTGCGTTGCGGGCCCAACCGTGGGACGGCGTGTACGCTTGCGGCCCCACGGGTATGCTCGATGCCATCGCGGATATCACCGTGGACTGGGCGCCTGGTGTCGTCCGCATGGAGCGGTTCACCGCAGACCCAGCGGTGCATGCGCCAGGAGCGGTCTTTGCGTTGGAATTGCGGGCGAGTGGCTTACACACCGAAGTGGCTGCCAACGAATCCGTATTGGATGCGATTGAACGCTTGGGGGTTGCCCACTCCTTTTCTTGTCGAGAGGGTATTTGCGGCAGTTGCGAGGCAGGCGTGATCGAGGGCACGGTGGATCATCGGTGCGCGGTGTTGAGTCAAGCAGAGAAGGACACTCAGCAAATGATGATGCCTTGCGTGTCGCGCTGTTCCAGCGAAAAATTGGTTTTGAACCTATAGGCACGTGCCGCATTTTTTTCCATTCCGCGCGTGGCCTAAGCTTGACCGCGCGCTCTTCAAGAGCGAGGCGTTGGCGGGGCTGACGGTCGGTTTGGTGGTGATTCCGCAAGGCGTGGCTTATGCGGGCTTGGCGGGTATGCCCTTGGTCACCGGTATTTACGCCTCGTTGCTTCCCAGTTTGATTGGTGCGCTATTCAGTGCGTCAACGCGCTTATCGGTAGGACCCACGGCGCTGACCTGTCTGCTGATCTCGGCGTCGATTGGGGGATTGGCTGAACCGGGTGGTGCTGATTGGGTGAACCTGGCGGTTTGGCTGGCCCTGCTGTCCGGCCTGTTTCAGTTGGTACTGGGTGCGCTACGGGCGGGGTCGCTGTTGAATTTGGTCAGTGCGCCTGTGCTGATGGCCTTCACACAAGCCGCCGCGGTGCTCATTATCTTGTCGCAGCTTGGTGATCTCGTGGGGTGGCCAAGCGGCAACGTTCAAGGTGTGTTTAGCTCCTTCGATGGCTTTGAATGGCCAGTCATATCAGCGGCGGCCCTTTGTTTTGGTGTTGGAAGCCTTGTCGTGCTGCTTGCCTTTAGGCGCTGGCAAGCCCGCTTTCCCGCTGTGTTGTTGGTGATGCTGTTGGCGGCGGGTATCAGCGCCGTCGTTCAGTTCGAAGCATCGGGTGGTGCGGTGGTTGGGGCGCTGCCGGGTGGCCTGCCCACCTTCTATTGGCCGCATTGGCCGGGTCTGAGCACCCTCCAGCATTTGCTGGTACCCGCATTAATTGTGACGCTGGTCAGTTTTCTTGAAACGGCGGCCAGTGCCAGAGTCGACAGCGAGCGCCAGGGCAAGCCGTGGGGACAGAACCAGGACCTTATTGGGCAAGGGTTGGCGAAAGTGGCTTCGGCATTGAGTGGTAGCTTTGCGACCAGTTCGTCGTTTTCGCGTTCCGCACTGAATTTATATGCGGGCGCCCAGACCGGCTGGGCAACGGTATTCGCGGTCATCGTGGTGTTCTTCGTGTTGCAGTTTTTCTTGCCCTTGCTGCACCAGGTGCCTCTCGCGACACTCGCCGCTATTGTGATCGTCTCTGTCATGGGGCTAATTCGTCTGGCCCCTTTCAAGACACTGTGGGCGGTCTCGCGGCCCGAGGCGGGCGTGGCGCTACTCACTTTTCTCGCGACGCTACTCAGTGCGCCCAAGATTCACTGGGGCGTGTTGGTTGGCGTGGTGGCAGGCTTGGCGTACTTTCTCTACCAACGTTTGAAGCCACGCATTGACGTTCTCGCCTTACCCGATTTAGACGGGCTATCTGTCGCGGCAATAGGGGTCGCGTTGGTCCATTCGTCGGATGTCGTCGTGTTGCGCCTAGAGGCCGGGGTGGACTTTGCATCAGCCAACGCGTTAGAGGCGGCGGTGGCGATACAGCTATTGGCACAGCCCAATGTGCGGTATGTAGTGTTGCTGTTTCAATCGGTGAATCGAATGGATGCGACCGGGGTAGAGGCATTTTTGCGTATCAAGCGGCTACTGTCCCAGCGTGGTGATTCGCTGGTTGTCATTGGCATCAAGCCGACAGTTGAGCGCCTGTTGCGCTCGGCGGATGCCTTGACACCGGATGCACATTTTAGGTTGTGTGTTTCCAGCGAAGCGTTTATAAAAAGCCTTGATCAAATCAATCTTAAAAAATGAAAACCAATTACAGAGAGGTCTGTCAATCATGGGCAATGACAACGCGTCGACGCTAGCTCAACAGGTCTGGGAACACTGGCAGTCTGGACAAGCCATGCCCCACTTTGCGGCGCTGATGCGCCCGACAACACGGGAGGCCGGCTATGCCGCGCAAGCGGCGTTGGCGGGCTTGGTGGGCGCTCAACTCGCGGGCTGGAAAATTGCGGCTACCAGCGAGGCAGGCCAGAAACATATTGGTGTCAGTGGGCCGTTAGCGGGGCGTATTTTTGCGGACCGCATCAAGCCGCTGGGCGCTGCGATTTCACTTGCTGGCAATCGCATGTGTGTGGCTGAACCGGAAATGACGTTTCAGTTTGCCCGTGACTTGCCGCCACGCACAGCGCCGTATACCGCCGCCGAGGTCATGGACGCGGTGGCTGATCTCTACATTGCGGTGGAGGTACCGAACTCTCGGTTTGCAGATTTTGTGCATGCAGGTGAGGCCAGCTTAATTGCAGACAATGCGTGTGCGCACGAATACGTGAAGGGCGCAGCAGCGCCGGCGGCGTGGCGCACCTTAGACCTTGCGGCGCATGCCGTCACAGCCGCCGTTGTGCGGGGTGATGGGCAGGCCTGGCATCGAGCGGGCAGCGGCGCGGCGGTGCTTGGCGATCCGCGTGTGGCGCTGACATGGCTTGTCAATGAACTGCGTGTGCTGGGGCTAGGTACGCAAGCCGGCCTGTTTGTGACAACCGGCACGTGCATGCAACCGTTGGAAGTCACGCCCGGCGATACGGTGGAGGTCGACTTTGGCGTACTCGGCCGTCTGAGCGTGGACTTTGAGGCCTGAGGCCCGACGATTAGCCGCTAATTGACCTCACTGCGTGAGCGCTAAGGGCAGGCAAATAAGCGCTTGGCGCTGGCGATGGTGGTTTTGTTCGCGGGGTCTTTGAACACCGCTGCCAAGGCGTGATTTGCTGGCGTATCTGCCCAGTTAAGCCCTTGCAAGGGGGTGTACCCCAACTGGCCGTAGGCATCCCATTGCGGGCCGGGCGTAAATTCGGTGTACTGATGTCGGGTGAGTGTGAGGCCGGTTCTCGCCAAGAACAATGTGTCGCTGATGGCGCCAGCGCTGGCCAGTTTGTTCAGTTTCTGGCAGGCGACAAACCCACTTGGAAAGAACGCGATGGTTTGGGTTTGCGCTTCGTCGGCATGCACCAGTAAGATCATTTGTTGATCCATGGAAGCGGTCAGCGCCAGTTGCCCGTCTGCCGCGACATACCAATTAACCCAAGCGTCGTCGGGCGTTAGGGAGTAGGCGGACGCACGCACGCGCGCCTGCCATTTGCTTCGCTCGACCGGGTCACGCACGGCGGCCATCGCGCGCTTTGTGGTGTTGAGCCAAACGGTAATGGTCTCGGTGGGTGCTGACAAATTGGTAACAAGCCGAAAGAAGGCACCGCTTTCCGTACGCACCTGACCATCGGCCTTTAGCATGCGGCCTGTGGATGTGAAGTGCACGTATTGGCCATCGAACGCGTTGCGGGTGCTCAATCCCGTGGGTGGGGGTTCTGCGACGGTCTCTGATACCGCGGGCGCGGTGTAATCGGTCGCTGCACAGCCGCTGAGTAATAGCAGGCAGCACACGGATAAGCCTGCAAAAAGTAGTCGCCCGAGGTTGTGGCGAAGGCGCAGGTGGAATGGATACACAAGCGATCGACTTGGAGCGTGGTTGTCATGCATGGGTTGAGGTGCTGTTCGCTGATAGAGAGGTGGCGGGTGGGCTGGCTTGCAAAGCGCGCCCACCCCGTACCATGCCCACGATACTAGTGGCTAAAGAATCGATCGTAAAGTACCTGTGAGTGAGCGAAGGAAGACGCTTCCACCCAAGGATGGCGGCGTTGGTTGGTGTTACTGACAGCAGGCCTTCGTGCCTTACCGCCTTAGTATTGCCGGCGGTGTTCGCGATTGGCGATCCAGATCGTCGCCATTAAGATCACGCTGGCGCCAATCACGGTGCTTTGGGTGGGAATATTGCCAAAGAACAAGAAGCCCATGACCGAGGCCCAAATGAGGTCTAAAAATTTCAGAGACTGCGTGGCGGAAATGTCGGCAATGCGAAAGCCGCGTGCCATACAGTAATGGCCCAAGGATCCTAGGATACCCGTGCAGGTGAAAGCAACCCACTGCCACGGTGTCGGTGCCACCCAATGCAGCAGGCCCAATGGAAGGCTTAACAGCGCGATCACAAGCGACTGCCACAACACAATCGTGCTGGAAGACTCTGTGCGCGTGAGCGTCTTTGTAATGAGAAATGACGCCGCGAATAACGGGGCGCTTGCCAGCATGATGAGCGTGAACCAGCCGTCATCGCCCGCCAGCTTGGGGGCGACCACCACCAATATGCCCGAAAACCCGAGCAATGCCGCGACCCATCGATCCCAGCGCATGCGCTCGCCTAAAAACCAAGCGGCTCCGAGCATGACAAAGATGGGCCCTGTGAATCCGATGGCGGTGGTGTCGGCAAGACCGATGCGCGGTAGGGCGATGAACCACAGCATTAAGGCCGTGGTGTGCACGGCACCTCGCCATATTTGGCCTTTGAGGTTGTTGGGCCGGTAAACGGCCCAGCCCCGTTTGATGAGAAAGGGCAGCATGACGAGCGTACCCATCAGATAGCGCGTGAATTGGGTTTGAAATGCATCGAGTTGTAGCGCGAGGCTGCGCAACTCTGCGTTTAAAACGCTAAAGAAAAATCCGCTGAGTGCGACCCACAACATGCCACGCCAAACCGCAGGTAGACCTTCAAAGAACGATTGAAGGTCTTTTGCCTTGGCGGCAACGGCTTGTTTAGCGGTCACAAAACGAGACTCATGCGGATAAGGCTTGCATCACAGCGAACAGGTCAGACTTGCCCTCAAAGCCGATACCGGGCAACGCGGGAAGGGTGACGTAACCGTTTTCTACTTTGGCGTTGTCTGGGAATCCACCAAAGGGTTGGAAGAGGTCAGGGTAGGATTCGTTGCCGCCCAAGCCCAGACCTGCTGCAATGTTCAATGACATTTGATGCCCGCCATGGGGGATACAGCGCTTGGGGGACCAGCCGTGCTCTTTGAGCATGTCCAGCGTCCTCAGGTACTCGACCAGGCCGTAGCTTAACGCGCAGTCAAACTGCAACCAGTCGCGATCGGGCCGCATACCGCCGTAACGAATCAGGTTGCGTGCGTCTTGCATGGAAAACAGGTTTTCACCCGTTGCCATGGGGTTGGTGTAGTAGTTGCGTAAGGTGGCTTGCAGTTCGAAGTCGAGTGGGTCGCCGGCCTCTTCGTACCAAAACAAGTCGTATTGAGACAAGGCTTTGGCGTAGGCGATTGCAGTATCTAGGTCAAAGCGGCCGTTGGCATCAACCGCCAATTTCTGCCCGTCCTGTAAGACGCTTAATACGGAGTCGATGCGTCGTAAATCTTCGTCAAGATCCGCGCCGCCGATCTTTTTCTTGACGACGGTATAGCCACGGTCAATGTAGCTGCGCATTTCGTCCTTGAGCTTGCCGTGGTCTTGCCCGGGGTAGTAGTACCCGCCTGCGGCGTAAACAAAAATTTTGGGGTCTGCTTGGCCATTGCCGTAGGTGTCGGCCAGCACCTGGTACAAGGGCTTGCCCTCGATCTTCGCCATGGCATCCCAGATCGCCATGTCTATCGTGCCGATCGCAACGGAGCGTTCGCCGTGGCCGCCAGGCTTCTCGTTGGTGTACATGCAGTCCCACACGCGGTGCGGGTCAATGTTGGTCCCCGCGTCGTTGAGCAGGGCCTCAGCTTGGCTTTCTAAGATGCGTGGGATAAAACGCTCGCGCATCAGTGTGCCTTGACCGTAGCGGCCATTCGAATTAAAGCCGTAGCCAACCACGGGCTTGCCGTCCCTGATGACATCCGTGATCACTGCCACCAAGCTCAACGTCATCTTGCTGAAGTCGATGTAGGCATTGCGAATGGGGGAGCTAATGGGGAGCGTTTTCTCGCGGATCTCGACGATTCTCATGATGGGGTATGAACGTTTAAAAAAGGAGGGAAGCTTACCGCCCTTGGGAGGCTTGCGGAGACCCGCGCTTGACTCACGCTTGACTTGCGCTTGACTCGATTGGCCTAAGCGTTGCCCTCAGTTGCGAGGCACTTGTCAATGACCCGGCGTGATTGAACCCCGCCCGCATCAATATTCAAGTTGAGCGTGCGCCGGTCGGGCAAGCGCAACAGGTTGGCTTGCTGGCGTTCCAGCATTTCCAAGTCCTCAGAGAAAATCTTTCCCTGTCCTTCACGAATGGCCGCCGTTAGCGCGGCGTCCTTCACGTTGAACTTCCGCGCCATGCCCCAAAAATACCAAATCGAGGTGTCTGTTTCGGGCGTGATGAAGTCGACAACGATGCTGTACGCCTTCTTGTCGTCCGGTGCGTCATAGCCACCGTGACCTGCCAGCGCCACACCGACTTCGATCATGACGTGGCTGGGGGGCGTGAAGTGGCAAATTTGCCAACGGTCTACCAACTGGTCGTCGGGTAGGTTGTTCCCTCTTAAGGCCATTTTCCAAAAAGGGGGCGCCTCTATGTTGCTCATGAAGCGGCTGGTGGTCACGTGGTCGCCGTCGGTCTTGGTGACACACGGCGTCTCGTCGATCTCGGGTTGGCCAATGCTACTGGCGTGCACATAGGTCTCATGGGTCAGGTCCATGAGGTTGTCTATCATTAAGCGGTAGTCGCAGTTGATGTGGTACAGCCCCCCGCCATAGGCCCATTCAGCGCTTTCTGCCCATTCAAGTGTGGGCATCAGGCTGAGGTCCGCTTGGTCTGCATTGCCGGCCCAAACCCAGATAAAACCGTATTTTTCGGTGACTGCAAACCGTTTGATTGGGGGAAATCCGCCAACGCGTTGGCCTGGCATGGCGACGGTCTTACCCTCGCAGCCCATCTCTAGGCCGTGATAGCCACAGACCAAGTTTCCGTTAACAACGCGCCCAAGTGACAGCGGCGCACCACGGTGTGGACAAAAATCTTCTAAGGCGTGCGCGGTTCCTTGGCCATCTCTGTAGAAAACCATGCTTTCGTTACATATCTTGCGGCCCAAGGGCTTTTCAGCAAGGTCTTCAGGCAGACAGGCAACGTACCAGGCATTTTTTAAAAACATAGGGCATCCACAAGCGTACAAAACAAGGTTGGGTACGCCGCCGGCGCCCCGGGCGCGACCGCATCGCGCATACAAATAGGAATGATAATGGCAAAAGCGTATTTGATCGGTCAGGTTACGGTCACCAACCCCGAGGGTTATGCGCAATACAGCGCGCAGGTGCCCGCGAGCGTGGCTGCCTTTGGTGGGGCTTACCGTGTTCGCGGCGGGACGGCGACGCAGTTAGAGGGGCAAGCCAGCGGTGAACGCCAGGTGGTGATTGAGTTTCCCAGCCGAGACGACGCGCTGGCGTGGTACCACAGCCCGGGTTATCAAGCCATACTCCCGCTGCGCCAGCAAAATTCTGAGGGGCACATTATGTTGGTGGATGGTGTCGCCTAGCGTGACACGGCAGCCGGCAGCCGGCTGTTGGGCGCGGCTTTAGACGGCTGTCAGGTTGCTAGCCGCCCAGGCGAGCGCGCCAATTGCGAGCAGGCTCAGGGCCGTGCGCAGCTGTATCCAAGCGGACGGCAACTGCAAGGCCTTGGCAAAGCGGTTGTCGGCTATCCAAGCAATGGCCAATACCATCACCAGCAGCCAAAGGCGTGCGGGAGACTGGGCCAAAAAACAAGCGGCCGCTAATAAGGGGGGGATCACGCTCCAGATCAAAAGGGCTTGACCTGTCCGACCCGTGGGTGTGATGAGCAAGGCGAAAGCCCACGAGAGACCACCAATGAACGACACAATCGTGGCGGCATAGATGGCGAGCGCGGCCAGCGCCCACTCCTGAAAAGCGTTTGGCCCCCACGCAACCGTGGCAGCCAAACCGTAAAAGGGGAGCAAGCCCCCAAATCCGAGGGCATTAATTAGACGCCGGTGTGTGTGCATTTGCGCGCGCATGGTCGCGCTATGGGGTGCTTCTGTGGGGGGCATCGACGCGCCTTGTGCGGCGTCCAGTGGGTTATTCGTCATGATCTGTTTGTGTGTTGAGGCGGCAGATGAAGGTGGGCTTAAAAAACATCACGTTTTAGTATAAAGTTAGTATAATATTATTATATTTATAATTTATACCGTCTTCTGAGTGACCGCATTTCATCGGAAAGCATTCTAAAAGAAAAAAATGAGCACACCCGAAAACACGGCTTTTTCCCGGCGATTTCTGCCATGCGGCATGGTGTTCTGTGTCGGGTTAGTGGCTCTGATGGGGTATTTCGTGTCGGTGCAAGTCACGCAGGCGCATAGGCACACGGCTGCAACCGCGACCGTGGCGTATGTGCGTGCCGTCCTGACACCCCATGTCATGGCGCTCGGTACGGTACGGGGTCAGAATGACGAGCTAAGCGCACACCTAGACGCGGCTTTTAGTGACCCCTTGTTCACGGAGACAGGGCTAGAGGTCAGTGTTGTCAGGCGCGATGGTACGGTTGTCTATAGCAACCGTAAGGGGGGGACGGACAGTCAGCGGTTAATGACGGGGACGTTGGCTGCGGCTTTTTCTACGTCCTTGCAGGGTGATGTTCCGCCGGTCAAGCACTGGTTCACTGACGCGACGCTGAACCCGCAGGCTTATCTTGAAATCACGGTGCCGCTGGCTGAAGCCGCTGATGCAGAAGCTGCTGACGCGGCACCGGCCCTTGTGGCGCAGGTGCACCGTAAGACCCAAGACATTGACCAAGAGACCGTGCCCGTCATTTGGGGTGTTTGGATCACCTCTGGGTTGCTCTCTGTTTTGGTGGTCGTTTTTTTCCTGTGGCTGATTCGTCGGGGCACTGAACCGATGGCGGGGCTCTCTCATGCGCCGTCGCCGCTGGGGGGGAGCGAAAGTGATCTGAAGCACGCTCAAGCAACTGCGCTCAGCGAGCTGCTACAACGTCGGATCGCGGCCGATTTGCACGATGGGCCCTTACAAACGATTGCATTTTCAGCGCTCAAAATAGAGATGCTGTCAGAGGACTTAGCGCTAGACCCGTCAAAGGTGGATAGGCGAGCGCTAGATGTCGTAGTGGATGCCCTGCGCCAAGGGATGACCGAGATCAGACAGATTGCCAGTGACGCGTTGACACCCGCAGTCGAGCGCATGGTGGTTAACGATGTCGTGAACGAGTGTGTGGCGCGCTTTAGTAAGACCACTGGTTTTGAGGTCGATGTACGTATCCACAGTGCCGCCAAGACGGGTGCGCTCGTTGTGTCGTCGGCGGTTAAGGTCACCCTGTTTCGAACGCTGCAGGAGGCCCTGTCCAACGCGGGCAAACACGCGGATGGGCGTGGCATCGGTGTCACGTGCGCACTGGGTGTTGGTGGTGTCCAGTTGGTGGTCTCCGATAGCGGGCCGGTGATGAGGGGAGACGAGAGGGGGGCTGATGACGCCATCTACCAGCAGCTTGATTCTGTTCCGGACGTGCACATGGGTTTGCGGTTGATGCGTGAGCGTTTGCTGCTGCTGGGCGGTACCCTGACTTTGGGGCCCAATCCCGGTGGGGGTTGCGTGCTTAGCGCATTTATTCCGCTTCAAGCGGATGTGCTCTAAGCCAGTCCAACGCAACCCAACGCAATGCAACGCCACGTTCTTATCGGCCTCACGGCCACCCAAGGAATGGCTTAGTAGGTGATGTTTGCCAAACGACGCAGGGTGTGCGCGTCGGTTGTTGGAAAGCCGAAAAATGACAGATACGCCGGGATTTGTGCGAACAACATATCGACGCCAACCTGTACCTGGCATCCTTTTTCTTTGGCCAATCGCAAGAGACGGGTTTCCTCTCGGCTCATGACCACCTCACCAACAAAGGTGTTGGCATCGAGTCGGTCTATGTCTAGGGGCAGGGGGTCGCTGTCTTGCATGCCCATCGGTGTGGCGTTGACCACGAGATCATGTCCGCTGGGATCCGGCGGCGTCGCGTCGACTCGCACGTTCGGGTAGTGGGTTTGCAATCGTTGTAACAACCCGCTGACTGCCGGTGTGTTGACATCACATACGGACAACGCTGCGATGCCTGCATCGGCAAGCGATGCCGCGATCGCGCAACCGACGCCGCCTGCGCCGACAACCAAGGCGCGCTTCCCATGCGGATCGAAGCCCTTACTTTTTATGCCAAGTACGAATCCCGCGCCATCAAACATGTCTGCAACCAGTCGCCCATCGCCGTCCCGTTTGATTGCGTTACAGGCACCTGCAACGCGGGCCACCGGGGAGACATCATCGACCAAGCGCATGGCTGACACCTTATGCGGCATCGTGATGAGTGCACCGCTAAAGTTAGCTAACGGCGTGATACCGCTTAGAAGGCCTGCAAAATGTGCTGCTTCGCACGCCATCGGCACCACGACGGCGTTGATCCCGGCGTGCGCGAAGTAAGGGTTGTAGATGAGCGGCGCTTTGAAGCTATACGTTGGGTAACCAATATGTGCCAAAAAAGCGGTGTGCCCATCAATGACAGGAAATCCAAGGCTCACGCCGCATCCTTTTTTAGCAATGCCACGGCGGCACGTAAGCCCGCCATGTAGCTTTCAGTACCAAGGCCGCAAATTTGTCCCTTGACCACCTCAGCAAATACCGAGATGTGCCGGAAGGGCTCGCGCGCATGGACGTTGGACATGTGAATCTCAATAATTGGGCATGTCAGTATCGCCAACGCGTCGCGGATTCCGTAGCTGTAGTGCGTCCAAGCCCCTGCGTTGATGAGCACCGCATCGACGTTGTCGAAGTAGGCTTGGTGGATTTTTTCGCACATTTCACCTTCGTGATTGGTTTGAAAGTTTTCTACTGTGACGCCTAGGCTGTTGCCTAGGGCGATCAGCTCGTCGTTGATTTGTGTCAACGTTGCGGTGCCGTAGGTGGCTGCATCGCGTTTTCCGAACATATTTAAATTGATGCCGTTGAGAGTCAAGATTTTCATGTTGATTGCCTTTTTATGCCTTAGTTGGTTGGGTTGTTTTTAACGTATCGAAGCACCATTTGTACGATATTTTCGCGGCGTGTCGCGGTGTAGGCGGGCGACTGCGTATCTTGCGAAAAGATCACGCCAAAGGTGTGCCTATTCGAGACATTAAAAAATACGAGCGCCGATATGGAGGCGTGTATGTCCGCGGGATCGAGGCCGTCGCGAAATACACCAGATGCGACGCCGCGTTGGTAGATGTTTGTCAAGGTGTGAATGGCGGGTCGATTGAGCGCCTGTACGTCTTTACTTTGCCTGAGGTATTTGGCGCGGTTGATGTTCTCTGACATCACCATGCGTATGTAATCTTCATTGGCAATGTGGTGATCAAAGGTCACGGACGTCAGGCAACGCAACGCGTCTTCGGGCGACATGTGATCTAACGCTAGTTGGCTCTCTCGCTCACGAACTGCGCGGTATTTTTGCTCCAGTGTCGCGAGATACAGTGCCTCTTTGCTACCGAAGTGGTAGTAGATCATGCGCTTGCTGGTGCGCGTGGCGGCGGCTATTTCATTAATCCGAGCGCCTGCTAGCCCTTTCTCGCTGAATGCATGAGCCGCCACATCCAAGATGTCGGCACGCGTGCGCGTTGCCTCCGCAAGGCGCCGCGCCGCCGCCGACGTTTCGGGGGTGTCGCTCAGCGCTTCTTGATGTACTACTTGGTTCATAAAAGACGGAAACCCATTAAGCTCAAATCGATTTCAGATAAAAATCAGATAAAGCAATTGTTTTTTAAGTGTATGCTCAAATCTCTTAATGTACCAAATGGTACATAAAATGAAGAGGTGGGGATCATTTAGGCAGACGCGTGGAGCAATAGGGTGCGTGTAAGCAGGTGAGCTTGGTGCCCTCTGCGGCCTTAACAATAGACCAGTGAATCGATGGTGATGAATCAAAAAACGAGAGCAAGCGTCGCGGTCGTCGGCGTGGGATATATCGGTAACGCCCATATTGCGGCCATATTGGAGACGCCTGGCTTGGCCTTGAGTGCCATCGTGGACCCCTCTGAGGCAGGGCGGCAGACGGCGATGCAACAGGGGGTAGCGTATTTCGCTGACTTGTCCGAGTTGCTGGCGCACGCGGCACCCGATGCGGTGGTGCTGGCTACACCCAACGCCTTACACGTTGAACAAGCGCTGCGCTGTGCGCAAGCCGGTGTGGCCATATTGCTTGAAAAGCCTGTCGCTGTGACGGCTGTCGAAGGACAGCGCTTACTTGCTGGCCTCGGTGGGCATGTATCGCGCGTACTGGTGGGCCACCATCGTGCGCATAGCCCCATCATGCAAGAGGCAACGGCCTGCGTCACCTCCGGCGCGCTTGGGCGCTTGGTCTGTGTGACGGGCAGCGCTACTTTTTTTAAGCCCGACGGGTATTTTTCAGATGCCCCATGGCGGAGTCAACTGGGGGCAGGCCCGATTTTGCTCAATATGATTCATGAGGTCCACAACCTGCGGATGCTATGCGGTGAGATCAGGTCCGTGCAGGCGATGGTGAGCCACGCGACCCGAGGGTTTGTTGTGGAGGACACGGCGGCAATGACGTTTGAGTTTGTGAATGGCGTGCTGGGTACCTTTGTGCTGTCTGATTGCGCAGCGTCACCGAGAAGTTGGGAACAGACCAGCCAAGAAAATAAAGCCTACACCGATTACCCGCAGGAGGACTGCTATGTCCTATCGGGTGCCAACGCCAGCCTGTCGGTACCGACCATGCGTTTACACAGCTACGCTAGCGATAGCCAGCGTTCGTGGTGGCTGCCGTTTGAGACACGCACCGTGGCCATGACCCGCGATGACCCGATTCGGCTACAAATGGCACACTTTGAACGGGTGATACGCGGCGAGGTGCCCCCACTGGTTGGGGTCTTGGACGGTTTGCGTAACCTCGCGGTCACCGAGGCTATTTGCGAAGCCGCCGCCAGTGGCACCCGCGTGGTGCTGGCGCCGTGACGGCGCGCCGGGTTAAGCAATCCGCCTTTTAGACTGTCGCTTTTCAATGACGGTCAAGGCACCGCCAGCGACGCCACAGACCGTGATCAGCGCGATGCCCAGTAACGAGGTGTTGTCTGGGATGTTGCCAAACGCCAACCACCCACCAAGCAATGCAAAGCCGATCTGCGTATACATGTAGGGCATAAGCAGAGAGGCCGGCGCGTGCTCGTAGGCTTTGATGAGTAGGTAGTGACCGACGGTTCCCGCAACGCCAGCAAGAAAGAGCAGCGCCCACAGCGTGGGGTCGCTCACCGGCGTCCAAATCCAAGCGAGAGCGAGCGAGGCCACAATGGCACCGACCCACACCGAGTAAAAGTGCGTGGTCATGCTGTGTTCTGTTTCAGACATGCGTTTCGTGAGCAACTGAAAAGCGGTGTTAATGATCACGATGCCCAGTGGCAACAGCAGCACCCAGCCCAGTTCGGTTTGCCCGGGACGCACGATCACCAGTGTGCCAATAAACCCCCCAATTACCAGTAAGACGCGCCAAACGGTGACCTTCTCCTTGAGCATCGTGGCGGCGAAGAACGTAACGAATAAGGGCGTTGTCATGAGGATGGCGGTGAATTCGGCGACAGGAAACACCTTCAAGGTCGCAACGGCCAAAACGGAAAGCGCGACCAAGAGCGTGCCACGTATGACTTGTAAGGAGAGGTGGTTGGTGCGCCAAGCCTGACGTCCCACCTTGGGCAGCACGATGAATGTGGTTAAGACCGCTTGCACCGCATACCGCGCCCAAACAACCATCAGTAACGGCACATACAGACTGACGTGCTTGTTGATCGTGTCTATGAGCGCAAAAGAGGCGACGGCAGAGATGACTAAGCCAATGCCCATGAGGGCGCTTGGGTTGCGGTGGATGGCGGACATATCAGACGGGAGTGGGTGGTGCAGTGCGCGTGCCCACTTGCGTGTGCAACCCGTTTTGCGAATGGGAGGGAACCTAGGGGATTAAAACGTTGCGAGTAGCAACCGATTGAGCTCGGGCGTCGCTCTAGGGCGAACACCAAACCAGGCTTCAAAAGCAGGGATTGCTTGGTTAATCAGCATCCCTAAGCCATTGACGGTTGTGTTTCCACGTGCTTTCGCTTGGGCGAGTAGCGGTGTTTCCAGCGGTATGTAGATGAGGTCAGAGACCATCGCGGTTACCGGGAGCGGGGCCAGGTCCAACTCCAAGGGCGGCTGCCCGTACATGCCTTGGCTCGTCGCGTTGATGAGCATGGCGGCACCGCGCAGCGCCTCGCTACGTTCATGCCATTCGTGTACCTGTACGACAGCGGTCTGACCCTCCGCGAGTTTCTCAGCAGTCGCTCGCGTGCGGTTGACCAGCCGTATGTCGCTGGCCCCTTCGTCTATGAGTGCCGCGATGACGGCACGCGCCGCGCCCCCCGCGCCAACGATGACGATGGGACCGGCATCGGCGCGCCAATTCGGATTGATATCCCGTAGGCTTTGAATGTAGCCAAAGCCATCGTTGTTATGCCCATGCAAGGCGCCGTCGGCTTGGACGACAATGCAGTTGATCGCGCCCATTTTTTGTGCCATCGGGCTGAGCACATCCATGAGCGGCAGCGCCGCCAACTTATGGGGGAGGGTGATGTTGCAGCCGGCTATGCCCAGTGCCCTGAGCCCCAAGACGGCAGCTTCTACGTTGTCTGGTTGCACGGGGAAGTGGCCATAGGCCCCGTTGATACTGTGCGCTTTGATCCAGTGGTTGTGGATGATCGGCGAGCGCGATTGGTAGATGGGCATGCCCATGACGCCAGCCAATTTGAAAGGAATGTTGTCGGCCATGGTTTGCGCGCGGTCTTCTCGTCAAGTTTCAAATGAAGCGTTGACTTTAACGCAGTTTGGCCGCAACACGCGCTGTCCCCAATAGGCGCTGACCGCTTGTTTTTAATGGCAATATGTGCCACCCTTTTTACGGTTACCGTCATGACTGCCTCGCCGCCGCCCACTCCCCCAACGCCAGCGCTTACCGATCCACCGATGCAGGTCGATAAGAAGGCGTTGGTGGCGGTGCTGCTGGGCGTTGCGCTGGGCGCATTGGATACCTCGATTGCCAACACGGCGCTGCCGGCGATCGCCCATGATTTGAATGCGACGGCCGCGCAGTCCATTTGGATCGTTAACGCGTATCAGTTGGCGGTTGTCGCTGGCTTATTTCCGTTGGCTGCCATGGGTGACCTGTTCGGTGCTCGGCGCATATTTTTATGGGGTATTGCGTTGTTTACCGTAGCCTCGTTAGCGTGTGCGCTGGCGCCCAGTTTGTTGGCGCTGTCGGTCGCACGCGGCTTTCAGGGTCTGGGTGCAGCGGGTGTGATGAGCGTGAATATCGCGTTGGTGCGCATGATTTTTCCGGCAGCGCGCCTAGGGCGTGGCGTGGGTCTTAATGCGTTTGTGGTGGGCACATCGTTTGCACTGGGGCCGACCGTTGCGTCGTTGGTTTTATCCGTTGCCGACTGGCCATGGTTGTTTGCGTTGAGCGTCCCCTTTGGCTTGGTCGCTTTCGCCTTCGCGTGGTCAACCCTGCCGCGCACCGAACGCCAAGCCCACAAGGTTGATCCGCTAACTGCGCTCCTATCGGCGGTGTGTTTTGGCCTGCTGGTTTTTGGTATCAGCTCTGGCGCGCAGCTCGCTAACTGGGTACAAACCGTTGCCCCGTTAGCGGTGGCAGTCGTCGCGGGGGCGTGGTTGTTGAAGCGTCAAGCGGGTCATCCGGCGCCTATGCTCCCCGTTGATTTGTTTCGTCTACCGCTGTTCAAATTGTCTGTGTTGACCGCCTTTGGCGCGTTTGCGACGCAGGGTGTTGCCTTTGTTTCATTGCCATTTTATTTTGAACGCGTACTGAATCGAGATCCGATTGAGACGGGGTTTTTGATGACCGCGTGGCCTGCGGCCGTTGCCTTACTCGCGCCTTTCGCCGGTCGCTTGTCTGATCGGTACGCCCCCGGATTGCTGTGCGGCATTGGCCTGTGTGTGTTGTCGGCGGGGATGGTGTCATTGTTCTTGCTTGACCAACATGCGGTGACGCAAGATATCGTTTGGCGCATGGCGCTGTGCGGGATTGGTTTTGGGTTCTTTCAGTCGCCTAATTTGCGGGCCATCATGTCTAGCGCGCCGGCCAACCGCAGCGGCGGGGCCAGTGGCGTCATTGCGATGGGGCGGTTGCTAGGGCAAACCAGTGGTGCCACCTTGGTGGCGTTTTGCTTCGGTCTAATGGGCGCTCAAGGGGCCAATACCGCATTGCTCATTGGGTCGGTCGCCGCTGCGTTGGCTGCGATCAGCAGTTTTTCTCGTTTGAAATACCAAGCCATTCGGCATGCCGTAACGAGTGAAAAGGAGACGCTAAAGTCATGAGCTCAACACCTCGCGCCTTGTCTGGCGTCGCCTTCACAACCTTACTCGTCATCGCTCTGATGATGGGCGCTAACCACGTTGCGGCCCGGTTTGCCTTTAACAGCGGTGTGGACGTCGTGACGGCGATCAGCGTTCGCAGCCTGGTGACTGCGTTTGCGGTCGGTCTGATCGTCTGGCAGCAGCGGGTGCCGCTGGCGCTGAGTCTGGAGCACAAGCGTCACTTACCTGCCATCGGGGTGTTGATTGCCATTCAGAGTTTTTGTTTGTATTCAGCGGTGGCGCGGCTGCCGGTGGCGCTGGCCCTGCTGGCGTTCAACACCTACCCGTTGTCAACCGCGCTATGGGCACGGGTGCTCTACAAGCAGCGCCCCCAGAGGGAGGTCTTGCTGGCGATCCCCGTGATCTTATTTGGCTTGGCCTTGGCCTTGGACGTGCTGGGTGCCGCATCGGGGCTTGGTGCTGTCGCTCATTGGGCAGAAATAGGGACGGGGGTTGCCTTTGCACTGGCGGCATCACTGACCTTTGGCTTGGCCTTGGTGCTGACTGAGAATGGCACGCGTGGCCTGGATGGTCGCTTACGAACCTTGTCCACGCTGAGCATCGTAGGCGTCATGGCGGTTGCGGTGGCGTTGTCAGGCTCTGGGTTCCAGTGGCCGGGAGCGGCGACGGGCTGGTGGGGCCTAGGCGCCTTGACGTTTCTTTACGGGACGGCATTTACGGTCATGTTCACCGTGTTGCCCAAGCTGGGTGTTGTTGGGAATTCGGCCATCATGAATGTTGAGCCGGTTTTTGCCTTGCTGCTCGCTTGGGCCTTACTGGGGCAGACCATCGCAGTGACGCAGGTGATCGGTGCCTGTCTCGTTGTGTTGTGCGTCATGTGGCTGGGCTTACGCAAAGGGCGCTAGGCGGCAGGCAATGCGTGTTTTACCCGTTTCCTTACGTCATTATCTTGTCTAGGCGCTAGCTAGAAAATGTCGGTGTGAAATTTCTTCACGACATTCTGGAAAAAGGAGGCGGCTCTGGGTGACCGCCCCTACACCTTTGTTTTGTGGCGCAAATATGTCCATACGCCCACTGAGGTGTCACCTAGGTGTCCGTAACTCCTCCCGAACACAGGGTTTTCCCTTGGTATCGATGTCCATGACGTGGTTACATTGCAGCTACCACACCAGTGGCGTGAGTAGTCTCATGCGACGGGCGGTGGTTTTTTTCTTAAACGAATAGGAGACACCATGGCAGATACAAAGCCTCAGATCGTTGAAGCTTCCGCTCAAGAGAGCAACTCACGTCGTAAATTTTTTAAGTCGGCAGCTGTCGGCGCCGCTGGCGTCGCGACCATGTCCGCCCCTATGATCTCTGTGGCTCAGTCACCAGTGGTCTTGAAAATGCAGGGCGCTTGGGGTGCAAAAGACATCTTTAACGAGATGGCTGAGGACTACGTTAAGCGTGTGAACGAAATGGCCGGCGGCCGTTTACGTATCGAATATCTCACCGGCGGTTCCGTTGTGAAGCCGTTTGAAGTGACCGATGCCGTGAGCAAAGGCGTTTTGGACGCTGGCCACACAGTGGCAGTTTACTGGTACGGCAAGTCAAAAGTTGCTTCACTGTTCGGCGCAGGTCCCGTCACTGGTGCAAATGCAGAGCAGATGCTCGGCTGGGTGAACCGCGGCGGCGGTTATGCCTTCTACGAAGAGCTGCAAAAGAGCTTGGGCTTGAACCTGAAGGGCTTCTTCGCCTTTCCAATGCCTACGCAACCGCTGGGTTGGTTTAAAAAGTCACCTCCAAAAACGGGTGACGCGCTGAAAGGCTTTAAGTACCGCACCGTTGGTTTGGCGGCAGACCTGATGCAAGAGTTGGGCATGAAAGTGACCCAATTGCCAGGTGGCGAGATCGTGCCAGCGATGGAGCGTGGTGTGATTGACGCGTTTGAGTTCAACAACCCAACATCTGACAGCCGTTTCGGCGCACAAGACGTTGCGAAGTACTACTCAATGGGTTCTTACCACCAGGCGATGGAATTCTTTGAAATCATCTTCAACGGCGACAAGTACAACGCTTTGTCACCCGACTTGAAGGCGATTTTGCAGTACGCATCAGAGGCGGTTTCTTCGTCTAACACGTGGACAGCGCAAGACAATTACTCACGTGACTTGCAGAAGCTCATCACCAAAGACGGCGTTAAAGTGTCACGCACACCGAAGGCTGTGTTTGATGCGCAGATCGCTGCTTGGGACAAAGTCACTGCACGCCTAGAGGCAGAGGATCCGTTCTTCAAGAAGGTATTGGCATCACAGAAAAATTGGGCACGTCGCGTCGCGTACTACTCATTCTTCAACGATGCAGATTACAAAACGGCCTACGAGCACGTTTTCAAAACCAAGTTGCCTAAGTAATTAGGATAAGTTGGCGTAGTCGCTGCTGGGGGCCCAGCAGCGGCTTTTTTATTGATGGATCGTTATGCTTAAATTTATACGAACAATAGATTACCTGTCCGAAACGATCGGCAAAACCTTCGGGTGGGTCGTTTTGGTGTTAACGGCGGGGACCTGCTACGAGGTTTTTTGCCGTTATGTGCTTGATGACCCGACGGACTGGGCGTTTGACATGAGTTACATGTTCTACGGTGCCATGTTCCTGATGGGCGGGGCTTACACGCTGGCCAAAGGCGGGCACGTTCGTGGTGACTTTATGTATCGCAAGTGGCAGCCGCGTACGCAGGCTAAGGTCGACTTCGTTCTTTATATTCTTTTTTTCTTTCCCGGCATTTTGGCGATGGTACTTACCGGATTTACATACGGCGCTGAGTCCATGCGCATTCTCGAGGTCAGCGCGAACAGCCCAGTTGGTGTTCCGGTTTGGCCTTTAAAAATGATTATTTTCGTTGCGGGCGTGACGCTATTCCTACAAGGTTTGGCAGAGCTATGCCGGTGTGTGTTGTGCATTCGTGATAACGAATGGCTTGATCGTGGTGAGGATGTGATCGAGCTCGAGACGGCGCTTCAGCAACAATTCGGTAACAAAGAGGAAGGCCGCGCATCATGAGCGATCCCATTATTGCCCTGGTCATGCTGGGGTTGTTTATTGTTTTTATTTTCCTCGGTTTCCCTATCGCATTCACGTTGATGGCGATGGGCATCATGTTTGGCGCCTACGCCTATTACGTGCCAGGCCAGAGCATTTTTGACAACAACATTTTTTACCTCTTCACGCAGAACACCTTCAGCGTGATGAATAACGATGTGCTGATCTCGATTCCCCTGTTCTTGTTCATGGGGTACATCATTGAGCGCGCGAACATCCTCGATCGGCTGTTCGAGAGCCTGCAAGTATCTTTGCGTCACGTTCCTGGTTCGATGGCCGTGGCAGCCCTGATCACCTGCGCGCTGTTTGCAACCGCGACGGGTATTGTCGGCGCCGTCGTCACGTTGATGGGCTTGCTTGCGCTACCGTCGATGTTGAAAGCGGGCTACGACCAAAAGCTGGCAACCGGCGTGATTGCTGCCGGCGGCACATTGGGTATTTTGATACCGCCGTCCATCATGCTGATTGTGTACGCCGCAACAGCTGGCGTTTCTGTGGTTAAGTTGTATGCGGCCGCCATGGTGCCAGGCATTTTGCTCGCGACGCTCTATTTGGGTTACGTCATCATTCGCGTGATTCTCAATCCAAAGTTAGCGCCAAAGCCAAAAAATGTAGAGGACGTTGGTTTTCTTCACGCGTTGTGGATGATCGTCACAGCCTTTTTGCCTTTGGCGGCGTTGATACTCACGGTTCTGGGCTCCATCCTTTTCGGTCTTGCAACACCCAGTGAAGCGGCCGCTATGGGCGCTTTAGGTGGCATCGTGCTAGCCGTGGTGTATCGCGCGTTTTCTTGGCAGCGTTTGAAGGAGGCGGTGTTTCTGACCGCGAAGACCACTGCGATGGTCTGTTACTTGTTCGTTGGTTCGTGGACTTTCTCAAGCGTCTTCTCCTACCTCGGTGGCGAGAGTGTCGTGAAGGAATTCATGCTATCCATGGACTTGAGTACGATCCAGTTCCTGCTACTCACTCAGTTGATTATTTTCATTTTGGGTTGGCCGTTGGAGTGGAGTGAGATCATCATCATTTTCGTGCCCATCTTCTTGCCGTTGCTTGAGCACTTTGGTGTGGACCCGCTGTTCTTCGGCATCTTGATTGCGATTAACTTGCAGACGTCCTTCCTAACCCCGCCGATGGCGATGTCGGCGTACTACTTAAAAGGTATTGCGCCGAAAGAAGTGGAGTTGTGGACGATCTTTAAAGGCTGCTTCCCATTCCTCGGTATGGTATTTTTGACCATTGCGCTAATCTACGTTGAGCCACGCATCGTGAATTGGCTACCGGATCTGATGTACAACAGTGACCACTCGATGGAAGACGTTGCACCCGGTGAGGATGATGAGGAGGGCAGTGTCATGGACCCTGCATTCTTGATGGGTGGCTCGAATTAAGCGTATTTTGCGCGGTGGTGGGGCTTGTTGCCATAGTGGCAACCCACCGCATGTATTTGAAATCAACCGGTATGTTAGGAGTTGGAATGTCGGACAATCCCTTGTGTCATGAAATGGGTGTTGTGGAGTTGGCGACGGGGTTTAAGAACGGGTCGCTACCCCTAGAGGGTTTCTACGATGCCTTGCGCCAGTACGGGGACGCCGTTGAGCCACAAGTTCAAGCGTTCGCCCATCAGTCGCCAGAGGTGGTTGACGCGCAACGTTGGATGTTGCAAGAGTTGGTTAGCTCTGGCAGTCACTTGCCCGCGTTGTTCGGTGTGCCTATTGGCGTGAAAGACAACATCGATACGGCAGACTATCCGACTGAGTTGGGCTTTGAAGGGGCGATTGGCCGAACACCCAGCGTGGACGCTTACCTTATTCACCGCTTGCGTGAAGCAGGGGCCGTGGTTTGGGGTAAAACACGTACGGCAGAATTGGCCTATCTGAAGCCACCGATCACGACAAATCCACGCAACCCTGCGCACACGCCGGGTGGGTCGTCCTCAGGGTCGGCCGCGGCGGTGGCTGCCGGTATGGTGCCCGCAGCGATCGGAACGCAGACGAATGGCTCGGTTATTCGTCCTGCCTCGTTTTGCGGGGTGCACGGCTTCAAGCCCACCCGTGGGTTAATTTTTAACGGTGGGGTGTTGGCATGTGCACCGTCTCTTGATCAGGTCGGTGTATTCGCGCGTTCTATCGAGGATGTGGCCGCGGTGGCCGAGGTCCTGATTGGCGGACATGAGAGCGCACAAGGCAGAACCGTTTTCCCGGTGAGTCTCAGTTCACTGGCCAAACAAGAACCGCCAATGCCGCCGAAGTTGATGTTTGTTCGTACCGCTCAGTGGGATCAAATGGACCCAGAGGCCCAACAGGCATTTGAGGCTTTGAAAGAGGAGCTAGCTGATTCGATGACAGAGATCGTCTTACCGGATGCGGTGAATAACGCAACCGCTTGGCTAAGAACGGTCATGGACGCGGAGATGCACTTTAATCTGAGTGAAACCGTGTCCAAGGCGAGTTTGTCCAACGAAATGAGTGAACTATTGGTGCGTGGTGCGCAGATTTCGGCGTCCGATTACTTAAGTGCGCTGTCCCGTTGCCACCGAGCCGCGGCTGGTTTTGATGAGTACTTCGATCACTTCGACGCGATACTGACCCCGGCAAGCTTAGGACCTGCGCCCAAGAGCTTAGATTCGACGGGTAACCCCATCATGTCAACGCTGTGGACATTTGCGGGTTTGCCATGTGTATCCCTGCCATTGCTACAGACGGAAGCCGGGATGCCCATTGGCGTGCAACTGGTGGGTGGTCTCAATGCAGATGCGCGCTTGTTGCGCACGGCACGTTGGCTAGAGAAGCGGTTAGAGGCGTGAGCTTTTAAGAAACATTTTTAGGTTCGCAACTATTTTTATATTAGTAGGATGACACATCATGACTAAGCGTCTTATTCAATTTATTGCTCTGCTGATGCTGGGCTTATTTTTCCTGCCCTATATCTGGAAGCTCAAGCAAGTCGACTTGCTGGTTATTTTGATCATGGGTATGGTTTTGCCAATTTATGACTTCATCACCAGCGGTGAGAAAAAAGAGATCGAGTGACGTGACCACGCGCTAAGCGCGGTCTGCGAGCCCCTTGCGCCTGATGGCGTCTAGGGGCTTTTTTATGGCCGTGTTCAGATGGTGGGCATCACAAACACGATCACGATGATCGCGATACCAATGGCTAGGTTGACGCTCACCCATTGCCGTATGCTGTTCAGGGCGCCGCCGCCGCTTGCCCAGTCGCTTTGGTCAACCGCCACGCGCAGCCGCTTGAACAGGACAAATCGAATGTGTCCAAAAATGGAAAACATCAGGATGCCCAGTAAGGCCATCACCATCCATGACATCGGCATCGCATGGCCACCTCCCATAGAGGATAGCTTTTGGCCCATGCCCATCATGACAACGCCGGTGACAATCGCCGCACTACCTAACCATAAGACGGCAGAAAAGAAACGTCCCAAGACGTTACGCATGAGCGTTAGTCGAAGGGCTGGCTCCAGCGACGCGACACTTGGTCGGAGGAAGAAATGTGCAAAAAGCATACCGCCGACCCAGGCGAGCACGCTCAGGACATGGATGGTTTTGAGGAGGGCGTAAAACATGGTGTTTCCATTCAATTGTTGAAAAAGAGCCCGCAACACCGACGAAAGTGGCGGTTAGTTATAGTCTGGGATTGCAGTCAAAAAATACATCGTACATGAGCGCACTTCAGGGTCTAAAGGTTATTGAGTTGGGCCAACTAATCGCTGGCCCGTTTGCGGCCAAAACACTGGGTGATTTTGGTGCGGACGTGATCAAAATAGAAACGCCTAAGACGGGGGATCCGCTTCGCAAATGGCGCTTGCTGAAGGATGGCACCTCTGTGTGGTGGCAGGTGCAGTCGCGTAACAAACGCTCCATCGCACTTGACCTGAAGTCGCCAGACGCGCAGGCCATCGTTCGCCAGTTGGTGGCCGACGCCGATGTGTTGATAGAAAATTTTCGACCGGGGGCCATGGAGGCGTGGGGCTTGGGTCCTGACGCCTTGTTGGCGCTTAACCCTGGCTTGGTGATGCTGCGCATCAGCGGCTATGGGCAAACGGGGCCGTATAAAGATCGCCCGGGCTTTGGCGTTGTCGCAGAGGCGATGAGCGGCTTACGCCACCTCACGGCCGAGCCTGGCCGGGTGCCGGTGCGTGTGGGTGTCAGTATCGGCGATACCTTGGCGTCATTGCACGGCGTGATCGGTATTTTGATGGCCCTTCAAGAGCGTCATCGCAGTGGCCAAGGGCAGGTCATTGACATTGCGCTGTACGAGGCGGTCTTTAACTGTATGGAAAGTTTGTTACCCGAGTACAGCGCCTTTGGTGTGGTCCGCGAGCCTGCGGGTAGTGCGTTGCCCGGGATTGCGCCAAGCAATGCCTACCGCTGTCAGGAGGATGGCTATGTGTTGGTGGCGGGTAATGGCGATAGCATTTTCAAGCGCCTCATGAGTGCGATTGGGCGAGACGACCTAGGCAACGATCCCGGGCTCGTTGACAACGCGGGTCGGGTCGCGCGCGTGCGCGAAATTGACGCCGCGATCGAGGCTTGGACGTCGAGCCGCACCGTTGACGCTGTTTTGGTGGTCTTGGACGCCGTGGGGGTGCCGGCAGGGCGTATCTACACCGTAGCGGACATTGCCACTGACCCGCATTACAAAGCGCGTGGCATGATTGAGACCGTCCATATGGATGATGGAACCGCGCTCGCCGTCCCCGGCATTATTCCCAAGCTCTCGCGTACGCCCGGAGGGCACAGGCGAAATGCGCCAAGTATCGGACAAGATACAGAGGCTGTTTTGCAAGAAATTGGCCTAAGCCCTGCCCAAATTACGGCACTGAAAGAACGAGGTATCGTTGCGTGAATCGCCTATTTTTTAATGATGTTGTGACCCGCGATGGGTTTCAAATTGAGCCCAACTTTATTGAGACAGCAGACAAGGTGGCACTCATTAATGCCTTGAGTCGCTGTGGCTTTGCAAAGATTGAGGCGACGTCATTTACCTCTGCCAAGGCCATCCCGATGTTACGAGATGCTGAGATCGTGATGGGTGAAATTGACCGTGTACCCGGTGTTGAATACACGGTATTGGTGCCGAATTTGCGCGGTGCGGAGCGGGCATTGGCGGCACACGTCGATGAGCTCAATTTAGTGATGTCGACGTCGGAGACGCACAACTTGGCCAATTTGCGTCGGTCGTGTGGCGATAGCTTTTTGGGCTTGTCCGAGGTCATTCGTTATGTTGATCAGGCCACGGCCATCAATGTGTCGTTGTCGACCTGTTTTGGTTGCCCCATGGAGGGCGACGTCCCGCTGGAGACGGTACGCCTGTGGGCTCGCCAGTTTGCCGACTTGGGTGTGCGCGGGATCACCATTTGCGACACGACAGGCATGGCAAACCCCGAGCAGGTGCGCGTCATGGTGGGGGTCTTGCAACGCGATTTGCCGGACACGCAGCTGACCTTGCATTTTCACAATACGCGCGGCATGGGTTTGGCTAACGTGTTGGCCGCTGCGCAAGGTGGGATCACGCGGTTTGATGGTTCGCTGGGCGGCCTAGGCGGCTGCCCTTATGCGCCAGGCGCCAGCGGAAACATTTGCTCCGAAGACGCGATCAACATGCTCGACAGCATGGGCTATGACACGGGCATAGACATTCCTCGGCTATTAACCGTCGCGCGTGGATTGCCTGCTTTGGTTGGGCATGCAGTCCCCGGCCAGTTGCTTAGAGCGGGCTTGACCACTGACCTGCACGCCGCCCCGGTGCAGGCTTGATGTCAGGTCTCACCCATGATTGATCACCTAGACCACTTAGTCCTGACCACGCATGACGAGGCGGCATGTATCGACTTTTATACGCGCGTGCTGGGCATGAGCTTGGAGCGTTTCGTGGGGGGCACACCCCCCGTGCGGCGGCAGGCTTTTCGGTTTGGCTCGCAGAAGATCAACCTGCATGTCAAAGGGTCTGAGTTCGAGCCCAAGGCGCACTTGCCTGTGCCCGGTTCCTTAGATTTGTGTTTTATTGCCAGCGTGCCGCTAGAGCAGGTCATGGCGCAACTGGCAGCGCACCAATGGCCGCTAATTGAGGGCCCAGTCATGCGCACGGGTGCGACGCAGGCGATTCGCTCGGTCTACGTGCGTGACCCAGACCTGAACCTGATCGAGATTTCGGAGCTGGCCTAGCCTCTCCCAGCCTGCGCTGATAGGGCGCAGGTGGGTGGTCGGCCAGACGAGGCAATGTCGCTTACCCGCCGTGTATGGTCGCCCAAATTCGACTGGCGGTCAGCGGCATCTGCAGTTGCTTGGTCTTGTGGCCTTGGCGTGCCAGCGCATCGGCGACGGCATTGAAGACGGCTGGTGTCGCACCAATGGTGCCCAGCTCGCCAACGCCTTTCACGCCAAGTATGTTGGTTTTGCACGGTACGGACTGGTCCAAATGGGTGTTGAAATCGATCTGCGTTACGTCGGCATGGGGCAAGGCGTAGTCCATTAAGCTGCCCGTTATCAACTGTCCGCCCTCGGATTCGTAGATCACGTCTTCGTAGAGCGCTTGTCCAATGCCTTGAATCGCGCCCCCGTCCAGCTGGCCTTGCACGATCAAGGGGTTAACCACGCGCCCAATGTCGTTCATAGAGCTATACGCCGCGATCTGACAGACACCAGTTTGTGGATCTACTTCCACTTCGCAAACATGGCATCCGTTGGGCCATGTTGGTGCACCAGCGGCGGTTGTCGAGTCGATCGTGATGCGTTGCTCTGATTGCTTGGCAGCCAACTCGCCCAGTGAAATCGAGAGGTCGGTTCCTTTGACCATAAACCGTGCCTTGGCATAGGTCAGGTCAGCGGGTGAGGCTTCCATTGCCTCCGCCGCCAGCAGACGCGCCTTGTCCAGCGCTCTGGTTGAGCCCTCGCTGATGGCGCCGCCTCCGGTAAATAGCGAGCGCGAGCCAGCAGAGCCAAAACCGGTGCCACGGTCGGTATCACCCATGACCACGCGAATTTGCTCGGGGGCCAGCTCGAAGACGTCCGCCACCAGTTGGGTGAGGGAGGTCTGTATGCCTTGACCCATGGGGAGAACGGCGGTAAAGATCTCCACGGACCCATCGGCCAATATCTGAACGTTGACGTTCTCTTCTAGGTTGTTACCACCCGTCCACTCTAAAAATGTCGCGACGCCCAACCCACGCCACAAGCCTTTGGCCTGTGATGCCTGTGCTCTGGCTTCGAACCCGCTGACGTCCGCTTTGACAAGACCTTGGTCCATCATGCGCTCGAACGCGCCGGTGTCGTATACCTGGCCCATGGCGTTGGTATACGGCATCTTTGATTCGGGAATCATGTTGATTCGACGCAGCGCGATACGGTCAAAGCCGTGTTCACGTGCCGCTTCGTCCAGTGCGCGCTCAATGATCAAAATAGACTCAGGTCGACCCGCGCCTCGGTAGGCACCGGTGGGGGCGCAGTTGGTGAGTACCGTTGTAAATTGAAAGTCGATGAGGGGAATGTCGTAGACGCTGGTGAGCACCCATGGCCCAATGAGGACTTGGATAGCGACACCCGCCATCGTGGGGTACGCCCCCAGGTCAGCAATGTTGCGCACGCGCAGTGCGGTGATGCGACCGTCTTTATCGAGCGCGACGTCAACGGCGCTCTCGACGCCCCGACCGTGGGTAGTGGTTAGAAAATCTTCGCTGCGCGTTGCGACCCACTTCACCGGCGCTTGCAAGCGGTGAGCGCAGTAGGCGGTCACGATGTCTTCCGCATAACTAAATGTTTTCATGCCAAACCCACCGCCGACATCGCCCACCTGCACGCGGATGTCGTCGGCTGGAATGCCAATGTGGTGGCTCATCGCAGCGCGAAGTTGGGTCGGCGCTTGGCTGGTGGCGTGCACCTCCAGGCGCTGACCGCTCGGAATAGCCAGGGTATTGCGGGGCTCAATGGTGATTGCGGCCAAACGCTGGTGGTTGATCTGTACGTGGGACACGTGCGCGGCGCTATCGAAGGCGGCTTGTGACTTTTCTGCATCGCCGTACTTGGATTCCGCGCAGATGTTGTCCGGTCCATCCGCAATGCGGGGGGCGTCACTGGCCAGTGCTTGAGTCGTGTTGGCCGCGGCTGCGAGTGGTTGGTAGTCAACCACCACGGCCTCAGCAGCATCCATGGCCTGTTGTAGCGTGTCAGCGACCACGACGGCGACGGCTTCACCAACGAAACGGACGCGATCAGTGGCAAGCAAAAAACGGTCAGGTGCTTGCAGTGGCGAGCCATCGGCACGTTTGAAGTTGATGGCTCGTCCCATTGCGGGCACACCGGCCGCTAGCAGGTCGGCGCCAGTCAAGACCAATTGGACACCGGGCATGCCTTGGGCAGCAGTGGTGTCACAGCCCGTCACATCTGCGTGCGCGTAGGGCGAGCGGACAAACACCAAGCGTTTGGTGCCAGCGGCTTTGATATCGTCTACAAACACGCCTTCACCGCGCAACAAGCGGTCGTCTTCGACCCGTTTCACAGACTGGCCGCTACCGAATTTCGTCTCCAACATGTGTGTGTTTCCTTTGCGTTTGTGGCGTCGGTGACAGGCGGGTCACGACGCATGAAAATCTCGCAATAGTTTACGCACATTTTGATCACAATGTTGTCGCTGACGGGCTATCACGCAGGTGCCATGCAATGGGCGTGTTGGGCGATTAATATACCGGGTTCCCCCCTATTTTTCGTAGAAAGTCCTCCATGAGCTCGTTGTTTACGCCCTTTCATATTGATTCACCCAATGGGGGCATCACGCTTGAAAACCGGGCGGTTATTGCCCCCATGTGCCAATACGCGTGTACGGACGGTATCGCCAATGACTGGCACCTCACCCATTGGGCTGGTTTACTGAACGGCGGCAGTGCCATGGTGTTTCTAGAGGCCACGGCAGTGACGCCTGACGGACGCATTAGCCCGGGATGCTTGGGTATTTGGGATGATGCCCATGCCACCGCTTTAGGCGACAACTTACGCCGGGCCCGTGCGCAGGCGCCGCACACCCCCATCTGTATACAGTTAGCCCATGCGGGGCGAAAAGCCAGTAGCGCCGCGCCCTGGGATGGCGGCAAGCTGTTGGCCTTGGAAGCGGGTGGCTGGCAGACCCGCGCACCGTCGGCACTGGCCCACGGCGACGGTGAGCGTGCGCCGTCAGCCCTTTCCACTGCAGAGATCGCTGAGTTGGTGCAGGCGTTTGCTGATGCCGCAAAGCGGGCGAAGGCCATCGGTATCGAGGCGGTGGAACTGCACGCGGCGCACGGCTATTTGTTGCATCAATTCTTGTCGCCCATTGCGAACCAACGTGATGATGCCTATGGCGGCGACTTCGAGGGGCGCATTCGCTTCCCGCTCGAGGTGTTGTCTGCGGTGCGCGCGGTATTTGATGGCCCCGTTGGGTTGCGGGTGTCGGCAACCGACTGGGTAGAGGGTGGCTGGACCCCTGAGGAAACCGTTGCCTTTTGCGCGCGCGCCAAGGCCTTAGGCGCTGATTTCGCCCACATTTCCACCGCGGGCGTGTCGCCATTACAGAAAATTCCTGCCGCACCGGGTTTTCAACTGCCGTTCGCGCAGCAGGTGAAGGCCGCGACGGGTATGCCAACAATTGGTGTGGGTCTCATTACGGAGGCCCATCAAGCCGACCAGGCCGTGGCCGATAGCATGGTGGACGTGGTGGCTGTTGCGCGTGCGGTCTTGTTTAACCCACGCTGGTTATGGGAAGTGGCCGCGCAGCTGGACGGACGTTTGAAGGCCAGTCCGCAGTTCATACGGTCACTGCCTGCACACGCTCGCCATATTTTTGGCGATAAGCCGATTGGCCAGCGTTAAGGAGCCCTTGCCATGACTAGGTATGACCCGCATGAATTAAACGCGCAGTACAACAACCGCGCGCTGGTGCCTGACTTTGCCGACTACTTGGCGCGTTGGAGCCTGCTTTCTGAAGAAACACGGGCGCGCTCAGGTGTGGCCTTAGATGTGGCGTATGGGCCCGCCGAGCGAGAGACGCTTGACGTGTTTAACGCGCCAGGCAGCGGCGTTGCGACGCAGGGGAAGGCCGCTACCAAACGGCCAGTCGTGATCTACATACATGGCGGGTACTGGCGCAGCTTGAGCAAACGGGAACACAGCTTTGTGGCGCAACCGTTTGTCGATAGACAGCATTGTGTGGTGTTACCCAACTACCCACTGTGCCCTAGCGTTGGGGTGACTGACATTGCGTTAAGCCTCGCACGGGCCGTCGCGTGGGTTTACAAGCACATTGCCACTTATGGCGGCGATCCGGACAACATCGTGCTCATCGGGCACTCGGCGGGCGGACATTTGGCCGCGATGCTCACGCGCTGTGTGTGGCCTGTCGTTGACAATGCGTTACCAAGGCAGACGGTAAAGTCAGCCTTGGCGATCTCTGGGCTTTTTGACTTGGAACCGCTGATGCACGCCCCGATGCTGCAAGCGGACGTGCGGTTGACGCCTGAGCAGGTGGCGTTGGCGAGTCCGGTGCGCTTTAAGCGACCCAGTAAGCGGCAGGCGATCACGCCTTTGTCCTGCGTGGTGGGGAGCGATGAGAGTGATGAGTTTCGCCGGCAAAACCAGCTTTTGAAGGCACACTGGGGAAGCAGCGCGGTCCCCGTGGCGCTGGAGATTCCTGGCTGTAACCATTTCTCCATCCTTGACGCGCTCGTGCAACCCGGCAGCGCGCTGAACCGTTTGGCGATGGGTCTGAGTCAGTAGCGCTGCGGTGCACACTATTTTGTAAATAATTTTTAAAGGACTTGAGTATGTTGACTTTCTATTACAACGCAGCCCCCAACCCCATGAAGGTCGCATTGCTGCTTGAGGAGCTGGGTTTGCCGTTTGATGCCATACCGGTGGACACACGCAAAGGCGAGCAGTTTGGTGCGGACTTTTTGGCTGTTAACCCGAATGCGAAGTTGCCTGCGCTCAAGGATGGTGAGACGACCGTGTTTGATAGCAACGCCATTTTGATGTATCTGGCGGACAGAGAGCAGCGATTTATCCCAGCCGTCAGTGATGGAAAAGCCCGTGGGGAGATGCTGTCGTGGCTGATGTTTATTGCCACGGGCGTTGGGCCGTTTTCTGGGCAGTCTGTGCATTTCCGCCATGCCGCGCCAGAACCCAAGGAATATGCGTTGAATCGTTACGACTACGAAGCCCACCGTCATTGGGCGTTGATCGAGCAGCGCCTCAAAGCCAACCGCTTCATGTTGGGTGAGACCTACTCCATCGTGGACATGGCGTTGTGGGGTTGGGCGCGTATGTTGCCCTATGTGCTGGGTGGCCCAGAACACTGGGCGACTTATCCTTCCGTGAAGCGTTTCTTAGACGAGATGAACGAGCGACCTGCTGCGCAACGCGCTGAGGCCTTGAAGACACGCCATGCATTTAAGGCTGAAATGGACGATGAGGCGAAGCGTTTTATGTTTCCCCAAAACGAACGCCTTAAGGCCTGACCGGCTGACCGGCTGCTCGGCTGCTCGGCTCCTCTCCTACTAGTGAGGGCTGACAAGTGCCCCCACTGTGCTCACCGTCCTCATTGCGCGGAGGTGTAAGCCGCTTTGAGCGCCTCGCCACATAACACGGTGGCGGTGGTGGCCTCTTGAATGGCTTTGTCCATTGGCATAAAGCCGTGAATTTGCCGCTCAAAACACACATAGGTACAGCGGGTACCGTCGGCAGACAAGGCGTCTGCGTACTGACGTCCCTCGTCGCGCAGCGGATCAAAACCTGCCGTTAATACCAAGGCAGGGGGTAGGTTGGCGTGGCTGCTTGCCAATAACGGGGAGGCGCGCCAGTCGCTGTAGTGGCTGGCGTTTGGTAAGTAGTGGCCACGGAAATACCGCATGGTGTCGTGGGTTAGCAGATACCCCTGGCCGTTGGCTTCATGCGACGGGGATTGCATGCGTTTATCGGTGGCTGGATAAATCAGCAGTTGAAAGCAGGGCTGGGGCGCTCCGGGGTCTCGGGCCCGCTCTTCTCGCTGGTTGAGCGCGACAACCGCGGCCAAATTACCGCCGGCGCTGTCGCCACCCACGGCGATGCGATGCGGGTCTAAGCCGAGGGTGCTGGCCTGCGCGGCTACGTAAGTAAACGCGTCAATGGCATCGTCCACGGCAGCCGGGAACGGGTCTTCCGGTGCTAAGCGGTAGTCGACGGCCACCACCACGCCGCCAGAGCGGTTAGCCAAGTGGCGACACAGGCCGTCGTGTGTATCGAGGTCGCCTATGACCCAGCCACCGCCATGGTAAAAAACCAAGGCCGGCGCATTGCGCTCGGGCGCACTGGCCGGGCGATACATACGTAAGCCGATAGACCCACCTTTTCCCGGGCAGGTGGTGTTGGTCACGGCGGCGACGTGGCTGGGTTCATGTTGCGTCGCAAACCGCCGCGATACATAGGCCTCCCTCGCGGTGATGGGATCGACGGTATGCACCGGTGGGATATTTTTCTCTACCAATAAGTCAAGCAAAGCGCGTGCGTCTGGATCAAGCATGGTGTACCTTTCAGCGTCGGTAATCGTCGGTAATTGTCGGTAATGGCGGGTAACAAAAGCCAATAGTGGTGTGTGGGTGCAGTCTAGCGTGAGGTAGCCCTCCACCCTGTCGCCTATTGATTGTGCATTACAGTTAGCGGTGGCTGCCAGTCGCGCCACTTCCACATTGGGCAAATCGACATAGGGAAAATGTATGCGTTCAGCCGGTTCTTTGGTTTCGATTATTTTGGGGGTTTCTATGGTTTTACTCGCCGCACCGTCAGCTCAGGCAACGACGAACGACGCGTGCCCCGCACTTCTGCAGCACTCGTTCGAACGCTTACAAGACGGTGAACCACAGTCTTTGTGTCAGTACGCCGGCAAAGTGATATTGGTTGTGAATACGGCCAGCTACTGCGGATTTACATCGCAGTACGAGGGTCTAGAAGCGCTTTACAAGGCCTATGCCGACAAGGATGTTGTGGTGCTGGGCTTCCCATCAAATGACTTTGGCAAACAAGAGCCTGGGGATGAGAAGGCCATTGCCGACTTTTGTTTCAACACCTACGGCGTGGCCTTTCCCATGTTCTCTAAAACGGTGGTTTCTGGCAAGGGAGCCCATCCGTTTTTCCAGCAACTGGCATCGCTTGGCGGCTCCCGTCCCATGTGGAACTTTCATAAGTACGTGATCAGTGCCGATGGTCAGCAGGTGACGAGCTTCACCTCTCTGCGCAAACCGCGTGGCGGCGCCGTGGAGAAGGCCATACAGGCCGCCTTGGCAGCGCGCTGAAGTCTGGGCCCAGGCATGGGCTTGTGCTTGTGCCTGCGTTGGGGGCCAAGCGCCGACCGCGATCTGGGCGTACCTAGGGTTTTAGTTGGGTCAAACCCAGCGCCACGAAGTGCGGGTTCTTGAGGCTTAGCGGGTTGTACTGTAGGTCGGCATGTTGGACGTCGCATACCCGTCCACCGGCGCCCGACAACACGGCATGCGCCGCTGCGGTGTCCCACGCCATGGTGGGGCCAAAGCGAGGGTATATGTCGGCCGCTCCTTGCGCGATACGGCACAGTTTCAGAGACGAGCCTGCGGCTTGACGACTGGCCACTTGGTAGGGCGCCAAAAACCGATCAAGCGCCTCGGTATCACCATGGTTACGGCTGCATAACACGCGGACCCCTTCTGCGGGGGGCGGCGAGCAGGCAATCGCTTGGTGACGGCCAAGCGCGTCCAATTGCCAAGCGCCGGTTTGCTGGGGGCTGACCACGCCGAAAAAGGTCTCGCTAATCGCTGGCGCACCGACGACGCCGAGCACTGGCTTGCCCCGGTGCACCAGCGCCACGTTCACCGTGAACTCGCCATTGCGATCTAAAAACTCCCGTGTGCCGTCCACGGGGTCTATGAGCCAAAACCAGTCTGAGGCCACCGCTTGCGCGCCATCTGATGTGGCTTCCTCCCCAATGATGGGGATGTCGGGCGTCAATTCCTTAAGCCCTGACGTGATGATGGCCTCGGCCAGCAAGTCGGCCTGTGTGACGGGAGATCGGTCCGCTTTGCGGCTGACTTCGAAGTCGGTGGCGTAAACGCGCATGACCTCGATACCGGCTTGCTGTACCAGGGCCAGGGTGGGGGAGAGCAGGTCGGGGATGGTAAACGGCATGCCCCATTCTAGTAAAAGGCGAGCGCAAGAATCTGCGCATAATCTACGGTTAACCCTGAGAACCCAATGGCACTTAAATCCACTATCTTCAAGGTCAATCTGCAGATCGCCGATATTGACCACAACTACTACGCTGACCATGCCATGACCTTGGCAAGGCATCCGAGTGAGACGGATGAGCGCATGATGGTGCGCTTGGTTGCACTGGCGTTACACGCCCACGATGTGCAGGACGTGTGCCAAGGCGACGCACACATCAAGTTTGGGGCGGGCTTATCGGATCCAGAGGATCCCGATGTGTCGATTACGGACTTCACCGGGCGCAAGCGCCTATGGATAGAGGTGGGTCAGCCCGAGGATAAGCCCTTGTCTAAAGCCTGCAGCAAAGCCGACGCGGTGGCGGTGTATGCCTTTCACCATGCGGCAGATATTTGGTGGGAGGGTATACGCAACAAGCTGACCCGTATGAACAAGCTAAAGGTTTGGCGCCTCCCAACGGAGGCCTCCCAGGCCCTGACCGCCTTGTCTGAGCGTTCTATGCAACTACAGGCGACCATTCAGGAGGGTGCGCTGACCTTAAGCAGTGATGCTGGCGTGCTAACCATAGAGCCCATCGTCTGGAAGTAATGAGCCAGCGCTGGCTATTTTTAGACGTCGAGACCACTGGGAGCACGGCGACCCGCGACCGTGTGACGGAAGTGGCTTGGGTGCTATTGGATGGTGAAACAGGGGCGGTGACGCGTGAGAGCTACCTCCTGAATCCCGATGCGCGTATTCCCCCGTTCATTCAGCAGTTGACGGGCATCACCAATGAGATGGTCGCCGACGCGCCGCGGTTTGAGAAGGTGGCGCCTCAATTGATACAGGCGATGACGGGAGCCGTTTTCGTGGCTCATAACGCGAGGTTTGACTACGGTTTTATTAAGAACGAGTTCAAGCGCATGGGGAAAACGGTGCGTGCGCCCGTGTTGTGTTCGGTAAAGCTGTCACGTGCGTTTTTCCCCGAGGAGGCGCGGCATAACCTAGATGCGCTGACCGCCCGCCATGGTCTAAAGGCCGCGGGCCGCCATCGCGCGCTTGCGGATGCCGATTTGGTCTATCAGTTTTGGCTGCACCTACAAGCTCAGTTTGGTTCTGCGGCTGTTTTGGCTGCGGCCAAGGGCCTGATCAGTCAAGCCAGTTGGCCATCGCATTTGGATGCGGAGGCGCTGGATGAGATGCCTGATTCCCCCGGCGTATACGTGTTCTACGGCGAAAAGCGATTTCCCCTATACGTCGGTAAAAGCAAGCATTTGAGGCAACGGGTGTTGTCGCATTTTTCTGGCGACCATGCGCACGGTAAAGAGCTGAGTTTGTCCCTGCAAGTGCGTGACATTGAATGGCACACGACGCCGGGCGAAATCGGTGCGCTGTTGCTAGAGGCGGGTATGGTCAAAAAGCTATCGCCCAGCCATAACGTGCGTTTGAGACGGCAAAAATCGCTTTGTTCTTGGCGTCTCAGCGAAGCGCAGGGGCGCGCGCCCGAGCTGGTCTGGACGCAAGACCTCTCCGCAGGCCGCCAAGCGCAACTCTATGGCCTGTTCTCCAGCCAACGACAAGCGCTTAACTGGCTAACCGATTTAGCGCAGACGGACAAACTCTGTAAGGCACGCTTAGGCTTGGAAAAGGTGAAGCCCCTTGCGCCGTGTTTTGGCCACCAATTGGGACACTGCAAAGGGGTGTGTGTGGGGCTTGAGGCACCCGAATTACATGACCTGCGGATGGTGCAAGCCATGTTGGGGAAAAAATTGGCGTCTTGGCCTTACGCCCACCCCGTGGGCTTCATGGAGCGGTCAAAAGACGGCACGCAAACCGCTATCCACGTGGTGGATGCTTGGTGTTATCTGGGAACGGCGACCAGCGAGGACGGTTGCCACGCGTTGCTGGAGACCGCTAGGCCGCAATTTGACCCTGATATCTACAAAATCTTACGCAAGGCGGTGAATGCACTGCCGGTCATTCATTTCGCCTAGCCTAGCCGCTGCAGCGGGTGAGGGTGCGGGTGTACACGGTGTGACCGTGATGGGGCGGTTTATTTTTTATCGGACTTAAATTGCTTATTGAAGGCGTCTAAGGTCGTTGCCGCGGTGCCGCTGGGAGAGCAATTTGCTGCAATGGTGAGTTCTGGCGCCGCCATCACCCTGTCTGACTCGAAGATAAAGTCTTCAAATTTATCGCTGTTGATCACCCACACACGCGCACCTGAGCGCGTTTCTAACTGGGCGACGCCGCGGTCAAAGAGTGCGCTAGCGCCATCATCTGTCACGGCCATAAAAGCGGACTCGACCAAACCGCACTCGTTATCCAAGGTAACGGCTACGCGCATGGGCACGACCTCTTTCTCTGTGAAAAAAGTGTGCAATACAAACCAAGCAGCGACGCCCAACACGGCCAGAACGGTCATGGTTTGTAATAAGGAGACGACGGGTTGCTTGCGTTTAGAGGACTTGGTCATGGCAGTATGGTTTGCAATCGGGGAACCGGCTATTGTGCCGCATCCCGGCGGACGCACGGCTACAGGCAAGCCATGAATAAGCGATTTACCTCAAAAAAAGGGCGGCTGTCCGACTTAAACTCCTGCTTGAGCGCGTTCGGTTTCTTTTTGTTGGTGCGCGCGTGATGGCCTGTGGGGTCGTCTGTCAGTCAGAACATAAGGGTTTTATGTCGCAGGATGTATTGGTAATTGGTGCAGGTGTCGTGGGTCTTGCGGTCGCGCGTCGCTTGGCAATGGCGGGAAACCAGGTCTTGGTAGCCGAGTCGACCGGGCAGATCGGTAGCGGCGTGAGCTCACGCAACAGCGAGGTCTTGCACGCAGGTCTGTATTACCCAACGGGGTCGCTGAAAGCCAAGGCCTGTGTGTCAGGCCGTGCGCAGTTGGTGCGTTATTGCGATGAACGGCATATCCCCTATGCCTTGTGCGGCAAACTGGTGGTCGCGACCACCGATGCCCAATTGCCCGCCCTAAAAATGTTGCAAGCCAAGGCATTGGCGAATGGGGTTAGGGTGAGTTGGTTGTCGGGTGAGCAGGCTTGCGCGATGGAGCCCGCGCTGCGGTGCGTAGCGGCGCTGCATTCGCCAGACACGGGCATCATTGACTCGCATGCGCTTATGTTGTCGTTTCAGGCGGACTTAGAAGCGCACGGCGGTACAGTGGCCTTTGACTCGACGGTGGTGGGTGGTCAGTTGGGAGCGGCCGGCGGGCTGCATACCGTGCGCATTGCCTCGCAAGGGGAGAAGCACCCGTCTGAGTGGGACTTTGACGTGGTCGTGAATGCGTCATCGTTGTCGGCGGTTTCGGTGGCCGCGTCGTTTGAGGGCGCCAGCGTATTTAACTTGCCGCGCGCCTACTACGCCAAAGGCAACTACTGCTCCTTGACGGGGAAAGCCCCGTTTAAGCACCTCATTTACCCCGCACCTCAAGATGCTTGGTTGGGTATTCATCTCACGCTTGACTTGGGTGGACAGGCACGCTTTGGTCCTGACTTGCAATGGATGGCTGATGTCGATGCGGGCACGCTGGGGTATGAGCCGACGCCCAACGTTGCAGCGGCGTTCGAGGCGTCCGTGAGGGACTACTGGCCCGGCTTACCCTCAGGCGCTTTGCAAGCGTCCTACACGGGCATACGGCCACGGATTCATGGACCGCATGAGTTGGCGCCCGATTTCAGAGTCGATGGACCTAGCCAACATGGGGTGGCTGGCTGGGTCAACTTGTTGGGCATTGAGTCACCTGGCCTAACAAGTTCCATGGCCCTGGCGGAACACGTAGCGGGGCTTTTAGAGACCTAAGCGCAGCGGCCATCATGCGCAGGCTCGCTTCATCGCGTTGGCTGCGTCACGCACCAGCGCCGGGCCCTTGTAAATGAGGCCGGTGTAAATCTGCACGACATCGGCGCCGGCGGTCAGTTTGCTAACGGCGTCTTGGCTACTCATCACGCCGCCGACTCCAATGATCGGAAAGCCCGCCCCCAACGCACCACGCATAGCTGCGATCACGCGGTTGCTGGCGTCCAAGACGGGCGCACCGCTCAGGCCACCAGCCTCTTGCGCATGCGCTTGGCCCATGACGGCATCGCGCGCCAAGGTGGTGTTGGTTGCGACCAAACCCCAATGCCCATTGGCTTGGCCATTCGCTGCCGTGCCGTAACGGTTGAGGACGGCTGCGATGACCTTGATTTGTGCGTCGTCTAGATCGGGAGCGATTTTGATGAAGATGGGGACATGACGGCCGACGGTTTTTGCCAACGACTCGCGGGCAATGGAAAGCGCGCCTAGTAAACCGTCCAGCGCCGCGTCGGATTGGAGATCGCGCAGGTTTTTGGTATTGGGGCTGGATATGTTGACGGTGACGTAGTCGGCGTGGGGATAGACCCCTGCCAGCGCACTGAGGTAGTCGTCGTTGGCTTGTTCAATCGGCGTTGCCGCGTTTTTGCCAATATTCAAACCCAAGATGATGTGACGGCGCTCGCGGGCTCGTTGAACGTTATCAACAAAGGCATCGAGCCCGTGGTTGTTAAAGCCCAAGCGGTTAATGAGTGCCTGCCCCTGTGGCAGACGAAACATGCGCGGCTTTGGGTTGCCTGCTTGCGCTTTGGGGGTTACGGTGCCCACCTCCACGAAGCCAAACCCCATGTGGCTAAAGGCGTCAATGCAGCGCGCTTCCTTGTCCAAACCGGCGGCCAGACCAATGCGATTGGGAAAGTGCAGGCCCGCCAGCGTTACGGGGTCAGACACCCTGGCTTGCGCGTAGGCCATGCGCAAGGGAGTATGTTGCGTCGCCGCCAGGCTAGACAAGGTGAGATCGTGTGCCGTTTCAGCATCGAGGCGGAATAAAGCGCAGCGTGCGACGGCGTAGGGGAGTAAGGACATTGGATAATAGTAGCGGGCGTTGGGTTCCCTTATTGTCCCAGAACCTTTTAAGTTAACGACGAGACTAAGCACATGACGCAAGATGAATTAAAAACACAGGTCGGACAGGCTGCGCTGGCCTACGTGCAACCGGGCACGGTCGTTGGCGTGGGAACGGGGTCGACGGTGAACAAGTTCATTGAGGCGCTGGCGACCATGAAAGACCAAATTAAAGGGGCGGTTTCCAGCTCAGAGGCGTCAACGGCTCGCCTGAAGGCGTTGGGGATTGCCGTCTTTGATAGCAACACGGTTGCGCGCCTAGACGTGTACATCGATGGGGCGGACGAAATCGATCACGCGGGTTACATGGTCAAAGGCGGTGGTGCCGCGTTGACGCGAGAAAAAATAGTGGCGGCGCAATCCGCGCAATTTGTGTGCATTGCCGACGCCTCTAAGCTGGTAACAACGTTAGGAACCTTCCCGTTGCCTGTCGAGGTGATTCCCATGGCCAGCCAACGCATTCAAGCGCAGTTTGAGGCCATGGGTGGCACGGCGCGTGTGCGTCAGCAAGGCGGCGTGCCATTGGTGACGGATAACGGTCAGATCATCTTGGATGTGACCGGCCTACAGATCAGCGACCCGTTGGCATTTGAGTCAGCGGTTAACCAATGGCCAGGTGTGGTGACGGTGGGCGTCTTCGCCCACCAAAAAGCCACAACCTGCTTGTTGGCGACCACCGAGGGCGTTCAGACCTTGTCGTTTTAAGCCCAAGCGCGTGGCGCACCGTATGCGCCACGACGACCCTTAGGCGGCTTCGCTCGCCATACCTTGATGCCTGAGCAAGGCATCGATGTTGGGCTCGCGTCCCCGGAAGGCTTTGAACGACGCCATGGCCGGGCGAGAGCCGCCTTTGGCCAAGATTTCCGTTAGGTAGCGCTCACCCGTGGCACGGTCAAGAACCGTTCCGCTGGTTTGGGATGCTTCCTCAAAGGCCGCGTAGGCGTCCGCAGAGAGTACCTCTGCCCATTTGTAGCTGTAGTAGCCTGCCGCATAGCCACCTGCAAATATGTGGCTAAAGGTGTGCGCCATGCGGTTGTATGCGGGTGGCTTAATGACCGCCACCTCGTTGCGAATGGTCTCGGCAAGCGCTTGAATGTCGGTACCCTCTGGCGTCTGCGGGGCATCGTCTTGGTGCAAGCGCATGTCAAATAAAGAGAACTCCACTTGACGGACGGTTTGCAAGCCACTTTGAAAGTTTTTTGCGCGCAGCATTTTGTCAAATAGCTCTCTGGGCAGGGGTTCGCCGGTATCTACATGCGCGGTCATGTCTTGCAGTACATCCCACTCCCAGCAGAAGTTTTCCATGAATTGACTGGGTAGCTCGACCGCATCCCATTCGACGCCGCTGATGCCTGAGACATCGTGCTCATCAACTTGAGTGAGCATGTGGTGTAAGCCATGACCGAACTCGTGGAACAACGTGATCACATCGTCATGCGTCATCAACGCTGGGCGGCCGTCTTGGCCGCCAGAAAAATTGCACACCATGTGCGCCACAGGCGTTTGTAATTCATGGGTGTCAGGGCGTAACCAGCGCGCGCGCACATCGTCCATCCATGCACCGCCGCGCTTGCCGTCACGGGCGGGTGGGTCTAAGTAAAACTGCCCAATCAATTGGCCGTCACGCTCAATTCTGAAAAATTGAACGCTGGGGTGCCAGACCGGTGCGGTATCGGGACGAATGTCGATGCCGAAAAGGGTCTGGGCGACCTTAAACAAACCATCGAGTACCTTGGGCGCTGGGAAGTAGCTTTTAAGCGCCGCCTCGCTGAACGCATAGCGCGCCTCTTTGAGGCGCTCGCCGATGTAAGGCCAATCCCAAGCCTGTGGGTCTGCTAGACCCAACTCGGCAGCAGCAAACGCACGCATATCCGCGACATCGCGCATCGCAAAGGGTTTGGCGCGGTCCGCCAAATCGCTCAGAAAGCGCAGCACGTCCGCGCTACTTTCTGCCATTTTTGGATGGATGGAGAGCGCAGCGTAATGCGCAAAACCCAGTAACTGCGCCTCTTCTGCGCGTAGCGCAAGGAGCTCACGCATGATGGGCGTGTTGTCTTGGTCGTTTTGAGCAGGGGGTGCTTGGTCGCTGGCGCGCGTGACGTGGGCTTTGTACAGCGTCTCACGCAAGGCGCTGGACTGCGCGTATTGCATCACAGGCAAATACACCGGCATTTTGAGAGTCAGTTTATGCATGCCGCTGGAGGCACCATCGGCCTTGGCCGCTTGCGCTGTTGCCTCTAAAACGTCAGCGGGGAGGCCGGCGAGGTCGGCGCTAGGTACCAGCAGTGAAAACGCCTCCGTTGCGTCTAGGGCGTGCTCGCCAAAAGCCTGTCCGAGCTCTGCTTGCCGTGCTTGAATCTCGGCAAAGCGTTGTTTTTGGGCGCCCTGCAACTCGGCACCGCCTAATACGAAACCACGCAAGGTGTTTTTGAGGGCTTGCTGTTGGGCAGGGTTCAGGGTCTGGGCATCGATGGCCTTGTACTTGGCGTACAAGGTCTCATTGGCGCCTAAACGGGTGAAGAACTCGGTTACGCGTGGTTGCGCTGCGTTGTAGGCCTCGCGCAGGGCGGGTGTCTCCGCGACACTTTTCAGGTGGCTGACGGCACCCCACGCCATACCCAGCCGCTCGTTGGCCACGTCCAAGTTGGCAGACAGCGCTTGCCAGTCCGCCGGGAACGTGGGCTCGGTCACCTTGAGCATGGCGGCTTCAGCGTTTGCTAGCAGGGCGTCGATGGCTTCGGCTATGTGCCCTGGCTGAATTTGGTCGAACAGCGGCAGGCCGTTATCCGACAGCGCGAGCAGGGGGTTGGTGTCCGGTGAAGAGGAGGGTGCTGGCGTTGGACTCATTGATTAAAACCCCGGTGATTTTTTAACACTTCTGGCCTTGGGTTTCGCCCGCTTGACCTTGCCGCCCGCCGTCAAGCGCTCATTACCCAAAACGCGCACTTCCTTGATTTCAGGTCGCTGCCCACCACGCTTGCTAAATTTCAGTACTTTCATCGTCCGTGGGCCGCGCATCCTGTCCTCATCGACAACGGGGATTTCTTTTTCAGGGGTGGGACGCCAGAGGAGCAGTAATTTACCGATATGCTGTATCGGTGCTGCACTTAATTGCTCGGCCAGCGTATCCAACCACTCGCCGCGGACCGCGCGGTCATCGTTCATCGCACGGACCTTGATCAAACCGTGCGCGGTCAACGCGGCATCTATTTCCTTGATGACGTTGGCCGTGAGGCCGTCGTTGCCGATGTGAACCACGGGGTCTAGGTGATGTGCGTCAGCTCGTTGTGCTTTACGCTCGGCGGGGGTGAGTTTAATTTGGGGCATGGGACAATTATCAATGATGCGCCTAAAGGATTTCCGTGAGAATTAATACTAAAAGCAAAAAAGTCAATAAAGCTTGGTTGAACGACCACGTACACGACACCTACGTGAAGTTGGCAAAAAAAGAGGGCTATCGAGCGCGCGCGGCCTACAAGCTGAAGGAGATCGACGAGGTTTTTCACCTCATCCACCCGGGTGACTTAGTGGTTGACCTGGGAAGCACCCCTGGCGCGTGGAGTCAGTACGTGCGTCGCCGCCTGTCGCCCAATGGTGCGGCAACGGGCGCGTTAAATGGCCACATCGTCGCGCTTGACAGCTTGCCTATGGAACCGGTGGATGGCGTCCATTTTATTTTGGGTGATTTCCGAGAGGCTGCCGTTTTGGAGGCGCTTCAGGACAAATTGGAAAGTGTTCAAAAAGGGCGTAAAGTCGACGTGGTTGTGTCTGATATGGCTCCGAATCTGTCGGGTATTGCCTCTGCGGATGCCGCTCGAATGTCTCACCTCATCGAGTTAGCCGTTGATTTTTCTGTCAATTACCTGAAACCAGATGGTGCATTGGTGGTCAAACTTTTCCATGGTGGCGGCTATGATGACCTCGTCGCCCTGTTTAAGACCCACTTTAAGGTCGTTAAAACGCTCAAGCCGAAAAGCTCACGCTATAAATCCTCTGAAACCTTTCTGATTGGCAGGGGTCTGACACCGGCGGCATAGCAAGAAAACCCCTATTCGGTGTGGTTGATAGGCGTGTCTAGGCCAGTGGCGTGGCGGTTACCCCTAAAATAACGTCGTGGGCTTTAGATTGCCGTCTTTGACCCCACCTTTTTACTTCCTCAATCCTGGAGTGCTCCTTGAACAATTCGTGGTTTTCTAAAGTGGCTGTGTGGATGGTAATTGCCATGGTGCTATTTACCGTCTTTAAGCAGTTCGACGGGCGATCCGCTGCCAACGTAACCAACGTGGGCTACTCGGAATTCTTGACCGAGGTGAAGGCCAAGCGCATCAAGTCCGCGACCATTTCCGAGGGCGGCGGCGGTACAGAGATCAACGCGATCACCACAGACGAGCGACGCGTGCGAACCACCGCGACCTATCTGGATCGCGGCTTGGTTGGTGACCTGATCAACAACGGTGTGAAGTTCGATGTGAAGCCTCGTGAAGAGAGCTCCTTCCTCATGACCCTGCTGGTGAGTTGGGGTCCCATGCTGTTGCTCATTGGTGTATGGGTTTATTTCATGCGTCAAATGCAGGGCGGAGGCAAAGGCGGTGCGTTCAGCTTTGGGAAAAGCAAGGCCCGCATGATGGACGAGAACAACAACAACGTTACCTTTGCGGACGTTGCCGGCTGTGATGAAGCCAAAGAAGAGGTACGTGAGGTCGTTGACTTCTTGCGTGACCCCCAGCGTTTTCAACGACTCGGTGGGCGCATCCCCCGTGGGTTGTTGCTGGTAGGCCCCCCCGGTACGGGTAAAACCTTGCTGGCGAAAAGCATTGCCGGCGAAGCCAAGGTGCCATTTTTCAGCATTTCTGGTTCCGACTTTGTTGAGATGTTTGTGGGTGTGGGTGCGGCGCGTGTGCGTGACATGTTCGAAAACGCGAAGAAAAACGCGCCCTGCATCATTTTTGTTGACGAAATTGATGCGGTGGGCCGCCAACGTGGCGCTGGCTTAGGTGGTGGTAACGACGAGCGCGAGCAAACGCTCAATCAGATGCTGGTTGAGATGGACGGTTTCGAGACCAACCTCGGCGTGATCGTGGTGGCGGCAACCAACCGTCCCGACATCCTAGATGCTGCTTTGTTGCGCCCGGGTCGTTTTGACCGTCAAGTCTATGTCACCTTGCCCGATATTCGTGGTCGTGAGCAAATCCTGAACGTCCACATGCGCAAGGTCCCACTCGGCACAGACGTGAACGCCGCTGTGATTGCGCGTGGTACCCCCGGTATGTCGGGCGCGGATTTGGCCAACCTGTGTAACGAGGCGGCGTTGATGGCCGCTCGTCGAAATGCGCGTCTGGTCGAGATGGAAGACTTTGAGCGAGCCAAAGACAAAATCTTCATGGGACCTGAGCGTAAGAGCATGGTGATGCCTGAGGAAGAACGTCGTAACACGGCTTACCACGAGTCAGGTCACGCCCTCATTGGCAAACTGCTGCCCAAGTGTGACCCCGTGCATAAAGTGACCATCATTCCCCGTGGGCGTGCCCTTGGGGTCACTATGAGTCTGCCGGTGCAAGACCGTTACAGCTTCGACCGCGAGTACATGTACAACCAAATTGCGATGCTGTTTGGTGGTCGTATTGCGGAAGAGGTCTTCATGAACCAGATGACGACTGGCGCCAGCAATGACTTCGAGCGCGCGACCCAAATCGCACGTGACATGGTGATGCGCTACGGTATGTCAGATGCCTTGGGCCCTATGGTGTATGCCGAGAATGAGGGTGAGGTTTTCTTAGGTCGCTCCGTGACCAAGACCACCAACATCAGTGAGCAGACCATGCAAGCGGTGGACGCAGAGGTGCGGCGCATCATTGATGCGCAGTACAAACTGGCGCGTGATCTCATCGAGAAGCATACGGATGAAATGCACGCGATGGCCAAGGCCTTGCTGGATTGGGAAACCATAGATGCCGACCAGATCGAGGACATCATGGCGGGCAAGCCGCCGCGTGCTCCGAAAGAGCCGAGCAAGCCCATCCCGGATGATGGCGGTTCAACCGGCGGTACCGGCGCGGTTCCCACTGACCCCAGTCCGAGCGCGGCGTAGTCGCCATAGCGGCTTAGTCGCTACGGCCCTGCGGGTGCGCTTGAACACAAAAAACCGGGGCTAGCCCCGGTTTTTTTGCGCTGTTGCGGGCCTTTAAAGGGCGGTCAGGCCGCTATGATCAAGTGACCGCTTTAAATAGAAACCCGCCGATATTGTGAATGAACTTGTTTGGTCAACCACCCGGTTCGACATTAGCCTGGCCACACCCAAAGTCATGGGCATTGTGAATCTGACCCCCGATTCGTTTTCTGACGGCGGGGTGTTGGATACCAACGCGGGCATAGCGCGGGCAGCGCAAGCGCTCAAAGATGGCGCTGATATATTGGATTTAGGCGCTGAATCGACGCGGCCGGGTGCAACACCGCTCGCGCAGGCGGATGAAATGGCGCGGTTGTCGCCTGTACTAAAAGCGGTTCTGGCGTGGGGTGTCCCCGTGTCTGTTGATACGTATAAGCCTGCCGTGATGCGGGCCGCTTTGGACATGGGGGCAGACATCATCAATGATGTTTGGGCGCTTCGCTGGCGAGATGCGGATGGCAAAAACAACGATACGGGGGTGTCTGTTGTTGCCGCACATGCGCGGTGTGGCGTGTGCTTAATGCACATGCACGGTACGCCCGAGACCATGCAGACGCACCCCATGAGCGAGGCCGCGCACGCCATGCCCGGTGCGGTCGCGGGCTTCTTGATTGAGCGCGCAGAGTCGCTGTTGACGCAGGGCGTTAACCCCGAGCGTATAGCGCTAGACCCCGGTATTGGGTTCGGTAAGACGGTTGCGCAAAATTTCGCCCTGTTGCCTGGACAGCAAGCGCTGCGCGCACTCGGTTTCCCCGTCGTTGCGGGTTGGTCGCGGAAGTCCTCCCTTGGAAAAATAACGGATCGGGAGCCGGCTGACCGGGTCTACGCCAGCGTGGCTGCGGCGACCATTGCGATGGGCTACGGTGCCAATATCTTGCGTGTGCACGACGTTGCCGCGACGTGTGATGCCGTCAAGGTTTGGACTGCTAGCAACGCGCAATGCCAGCGATAATGAAGTCACATGGACAAATGACGCAACACTTATGAGCCGTAAATATTTTGGAACCGATGGCATTCGCGGTCGTGTTGGCCAACCGCCGATCACCCCTGATTTTGTCATGCGTCTGGCCCATGCCGTCGGACGTGTCCTGCGCGCGCAAGGCGAACACCCACAGGTGCTCATCGGAAAAGACACCCGCATTTCTGGCTACATGCTAGAGAGCGCGATGGAGTCTGGGTTTAATTCTGCGGGGGTGGATGTGCTCTTGCTCGGACCGATCCCCACACCAGCAGTAGCCTATTTGACGCGCACTCAGCGGGCCAACTTGGGGGTGGTGATCAGCGCCAGTCACAATCCATTTGAGGATAACGGTATCAAATTTTTCAGTAGCGAAGGGGCCAAGCTACCAGACGATTGGGAGCGCGCCGTGGAGGCGGCTTTAGAGGAGGACCCCGTGTGGGTCAGTGCCGCTGAACTCGGAAAGAGCAAGCGTTTAGATGATGCTGCAGGTCGGTACATTGAGTTTTGTAAAAGTACATTCGATACATCGTTAAACCTCAAGGGTTTGAAAATCGTGGTGGATGGTGCACACGGCGCTGCGTATCAGATTGCCCCCAAGGTGTTTCACGAGTTGGGCGCGGACGTGATCGCGATTGGCTGTGCGCCCGACGGTTTAAACATCAACCATGAGGTCGGGGCAACCCACCCAGCCGCTTTAGTAGAGGCCGTCCGCGCACACGGGGCTGACCTCGGCGTTGCCCTAGACGGTGATGCGGATCGCTTGCAGTTGGTTGACAGCACGGGACGGCTGTACAACGGTGATGAGTTGTTATTTGTGATGGCCATGGACCGCATTGCCTGTGACGAACCGGTTGTGGGTGTGGTCGGGACCCTGATGACCAATATGGCGATTGAACTCGCGCTGCAGGAGCGTGGGGTTGCGCTGGTGCGAGCCAACGTGGGTGACCGTTACGTGTTGGAGAAACTGAACGAAAAAGACTGGCTGTTAGGTGGCGAGGGCTCTGGGCATTTATTGGCGTTAGATAAGCACACAACGGGTGACGGCTTGGTGAGTGCACTGCAGATTTTGCAGGCCTTGGTGCGCTCAGGGCGAACGTTGTCCCAGTATCTGAGCGGGGTAACACTGTTTCCGCAAATCTTGGTTAATGTACGCCTCACGCCTGCGCAGAAAGACTGGGCTAACAACACCGCACTCAAAAAGGGGATCGCGGAGGTAGAGGCGGCGTTGACCGGCACGGGCCGGGTTTTGATTCGCGCGAGTGGCACGGAGCCGCTGTTACGCATCATGGTCGAGGCCCGTGATCAGGCTCAAGCCGATGGCTACGCCAAGCAACTCGCGGCGTTGGTGTAGGGACCCACCTCATGCGGCAATTTGCACGCTTTTGCATGTTGGATAATCTATGACCTCAAAAAACGCACCACGATCAACGATTCGCATTGTGACAGCGGATCTGTCTGACCCCGCGCATGCCGACGCCTTAGTCGCACTGTTGGATGCGTACGCCAAAGATCCGGCGGGTGGGGGTGAAGGGCTGTCGCCTTTTGCTAAAAAGGCGCTGGTGCCCGCGATGCGTGCCCGTCCCACGATGTATAGCGTCTTGGCCTTTGATGGCGAGGTGCCCGTGGGTTTGGTGAATGCCATCGAGGGTTTTTCAACGTTTGCGTGCAAGCCGCTGGTGAATATCCACGATGTCACCGTGATGTCCTCACACCGAGGACGGGGTATCGCAGGTGACATGCTGAGCCGGGTTGCAGACCTTGCACGAGAGCGCGGTGCGTGCAAGATGACACTAGAGGTACTGGCCGGAAATACCTCTGCGGTGACGGCCTATGCCCGTTTGGGCTTTGCGCCGTATGCGCTGGACCCGGCAATGGGTGAAGCGCGCTTCATGCAGCTCTGGTTGGATTAACCCCGCCCGTAGGCGTGCAGTTGATCCGTGCCCGCCTCGGCGTGGATGCTGGCGTTGAATGAAATAATAATGCGGTCGTCTTGTCCCGCATACGGCATGGCTTGGTGCGCGAGCCAAGAAGGAAAAATAACCAGTTGGCCGGGGATAGGCTCCATATCAAGGTGGGCGTTCTGGAGGTAGGCATTGCCGAAGTCCATGTGGGCCCCGCCTTGGCGGTTGAAGTGAGGCCCATAAAACCGCGTGACGCCGTTGTGCATTGCAAAAGAGGGATGTTGCGCGCGGGCAGCGGCATCGTCAACCTGTATGCAGTAAACCCCTGACCAAGAGCAGTTGCCGTGGGTATGTATGTCGTGGTGGGTGCCACCGTTGGCGATTTGAAACCAGATGCCCTCCATGCCAATACGCATCCCTGGCGCTTGTGTGGGCCAGACGCCTTGATTGGCAAGCACCACCGTTTGACGCAGACTGTCGACTAAAAAAGCAATGAACGCTTGCCACTCGGTTAACTTGACGCGGTGTAACAGCTTATCGTCACTTGCGTAAAACGGCGCACCGGGCACATGGTTGGGGTCGGTTGCACGCATGGACTGGCAAACCCGCGCGAGCAGGGGGTTGACGTCGGCGGCTTGTTCCCACTGATAGACGCCCAATGGCGTGTGCCAAAGGGGGTGTAGGGGGTCTGGTGACAACATGTGTCGGTCTACGCGATCACGTGACGGGCACCCAAGCGGGCGGCCATGACAACTGGTGTCCGGTTTGCTCGGTGAAACGCGCCAAGTCTTCTGGCGAGTCGACGTCGGTGATGTAGCGTTTGTTGTCGGTTGCCCATCGGTACACCTTGCTCGGGTTGGCCCGCTGCCACTGCTTACAGCCTACGTTGGCATCACCCGCCAGAATGCCCTCGCGGACCTCCTCACTAAACATCACGGGGTTGCCGATGGCATCTCCAACCGCAGGTTGCACGACCTGAGCACCGTCGGGGCGTTTCTTATAGGCCGCAATCAGGGCGCTAACGTCTTGTGCATTGATCAGCGGTTGGTCGGCCAAGGCGACCACGACAGCGTCTAATTTGCCGGTTAAGCCGGCCAAGCCGCAGCGCAATGAAGAGACTTGTCCGTCGCTCGGCGCGGGGTTGCGCACGATGGTGACGGGAAACTCTTGCAGCAGTGGCTCAATGTCGTCTGCGTAGTGACCGAGAACCACCACGACCTCATCAACCCCTGCACCCGAGAGTGCGATCAGTTGACGGCGAATCAGCGGGACGCCACCAAGTTGCAACAGGCTTTTAGGCCGGTTACCCATGCGCGTGGCTTGCCCCGCAGCTAGAAGCACCGCACCCACCACAACGCGGCTGTACAAACCGCCGCCGCCTTTGAGAATGCAGCCCATTAGACGCCCCCGCAGCAAGAGCCGCCCAGTGCCTGATCCATCGCGTCGATGACCCGACTCCCTGACGTTGCACGCGGCGCTGATGTGGTCGATACCGATGATGATGACGCCTTAGGGCCTTTGGCTGCATCGCTTGCCGGTTGGTCGGCTTTGCCGCGCGCGCGCTGTCTAGCAACCACATTGGTGAGCACGGATAAGGCGATTTCTTCTGGCGTTTGGGCCCCAATGGGAGCGCCCGCTGGCGCCACAATGCGATCCACCGCGTCACTGTCTTCACCGCTGGCCTTGAGGTTGCCGAGCAAGACTCCCGCCTTACGGGCGCTGGCTACAAACCAAATGTCGCTGGGCTTGAGGTGCAATGCCGCTTTCAAGCCTTGCATATCGCGGCGCCCTTGGGTTGCCACCACCACATCTTGCGCATGAAGGTGCAGTGCGCTTAGCGCCTCGACATCGTCCGTCGCGATGACTTGGCGTGCGTCAGGAAAGTCGCTAGCCTGCGCGTGGTTGGCGATAAGTTGCACATCGAGGCCAACGCGCGGTGCGAGTTGCGTGAGGGCTCGGGCAACGGCAGAGTCGCCAATGATGACCAGTTGGGGGGCCGGTAAGACCGGATCGATAAACAGTTCCAGCGTACCGCCCGAGTGGCAGGCCATGCCAAACTCCAAAACGTCGTCAAGTTGGCGCTCATTGCGTTCATCCGCTGGCGTGATACGAATGTTCCGTGGCTGACCGTCTGTCAACGCTTGGCGCACCGTTTTGATGACGGTCGGCTGCGCGCAACCACCGCCTATCCAACCATGTATGGTGCCGTCTGCGGTCACCAAGGCTTTGTCGCCAGGCTTTGCCGACGTGGGCGCCTGCGTGCGCAACACCGTTACAAGCGCAAACGGTTGTTGGTTGCTTTGGAGTTGTTGGGCTTGTTTAATCCAGTCGAAGCGGTTCATGGTGCGGTTCTCACGTTGTGTGTGTTGCTTAGCGTAACAAGGGTCTTGCCGCTTGTAAATCAGCCAAATTGGCTAATGGCACGAAGCGGTCAATGTATTTTTTACCACCTTGTAGCGCGGCGGAAATAGCGGCTTTGTGGGTGGGGTGAAACCAGCTAATACGAGCGCCGCGTTGGCGCAGTTCAGCCAGCGCATCGGCCAGCGCGCCGGGCTCGTCGGTGTCAAAGCCATCAGAAAACACCCAGACACGCGCACTGCGTGATAACTGGGCGCGCGCGTGTTGCCGCGTAAAGGCCTCTAGACTAGTGGCGATACGGGTGCCCGCCCCAAAGCCGGCGGTCACTGCATTGATTTTTTCTTGCACGGCGGCGGAGTCGCGTTGGAGTAGGTTGGTGATTTCAATGATGCGCGTATGAAAAACGAAAGCGCGTGCCTGCGATTGTTGGGCGAATGCCCGTGCAACACGGAGAAAAAATGCCGCGTGGCTCTCCATTGACCGGCTCACGTCAACCAAGATGAAAATCTTAGGTGCCTCCACGCGGCGGTTCAGCCAGACGGGGTTAACTGGCTCACCCCCAAAAGCGACGCTGCGCCTGAGGGTCTGACGCAGGCCCAGCCGGCGGCCGTTGTGGAGGGCTTGCCAGCGTCTGGTTGGGGTGGGCCGCAGGTGATTGGTGATTTGTTTCGCCAGCGCGCGAAGCTGGCTCAGCTCCTCGGGTAGCCACATTTGGCCGTCTCGCTGCGCCAATGCCTCCGCGCGGCTAGCACCACCCTGGGCCTGCGGTGCGTCGCTGACGGGGGCATCTTGGGTTGCCGGTTGGTCACCTGCCGTCTTGGCCGCACGGCTACCGGGTTTGGATGCAGCGGCATCCATGTCATCACGCATGGCTTGCACGGCTTGACGGACATCACGTTTGGGGCGGGTTTGGCCGCTGACCTTTACTTGCCCTCGCGTACGACTAGGGTGCCAATAGCGGTCAAAAAGCTCATCCCACTGACGCCAGTCGCGACTGCTGTGGCAGGCAATGGCGCGCCACGCTGAACGAACCACCCCGACTTTAAGTCCGCCCAACGCGCCGATGGCGAACAGCATGGCGGTCTGCTCTGCGGGCCCCACGATCATGCCGTGATCCCGCAAAAGCGCGGCAAATCCGGCGATACCCTCGCTCGCCGGCTTCGCGGTGAGGGTCGTCATGCCGCTCCTTCAGGCGCCGCATTTTTTACCGCCACGCCCTCATAGCGCCTACCTTCCATGATCTGTAGCATGCGGTCTGCATTGACCATGAAATGGTCTTCACTGGTTTTGAGCAAACAGCCCAATGTGGCGAGTAGGGGCGCCATATCGCTGGCCAGGATATGCACATTCATTCGGTGCAAGGCCTTGATCCAGTCCAATGTCTCCGCGACACCCGGTGTTTTGGCGAGGTCATCGCCTCGGAGCCGCTGTACAAATTGCACAGCATCCTCAACCAGTTGGCTATCAACATCAGGCAACGTGGCCTTAACGATGGCGATCTCTCTGGCTAAGGTGGGGTAGTCAAGGTGGTGATACAAACAGCGACGGCGCAGGGCGTCAGACAACTCGCGGGTGCCGTTGCTGGTCAAAATGACTTGCGGCACCGTGGTCGCCTTCACCGTCCCAATTTCGGGGACGGTAATTTGGTATTCCGCCAACACCTCGAGTAAGAAGGCTTCGAATGCCTCGTCCGCGCGGTCTATTTCGTCAATCAGTAACACGCAGGGGCCTGGCTGGCTAATCGCTTTGAGCAACGGGCGCTCGAGTAAAAAATCTCTGCCGAAGACATCGTCGGTGCGTATCGCGCCGCCGGACGCTTCATGGGCACGGATGCTCATGAGTTGTCGGCTGTAGTTCCACTCGTAGGCGGCTTGCGACAGGTCAAGACCTTCAAAGCATTGCAGTCTAACCAAGGTCGCGTTGGAGGCCTTGGCCAGTGCCTGTGCCAAAGCGGTCTTGCCCACACCGGCATCGCCTTCTAGCAAAACCGGGCGCTCAAGTTCAGCCGCGAGCCAGACCGCTGTGCTCAGGTCGGTGTCGGCAAGATAGCCGACGCGGTGTAGGCTTTGGCGAAGATCGTCAGGTGTTGCTGCCATTACGAATGATGGGGATGGGTCATGCTTAGCGAGAGGCACCAAAGATGCCTTGCCACCAGCTTTTAACTAGCGACCAAACGATGGACAGACCGTTGATTTCCTTGTCAACCGCAACGCGTGGTGATGCAGGGGTGACCGGGGCCGCCGGGGCACCATCTGCACCATCGGGTGCCGACGCCGGCGCCGATGCGTCCCCAGCGGTGGGCAAGGTCAGTGCGGTTTGGCGAAAGTTCTCTACGAATTGCGCCAAAATCATCTCAGAAACCTGAACCATCATGCGGCCACCGAACTGCGCAAACTTACCATTCACGATCACAGCGGCAGAGCCGTTGAGCACGCAGTGGTTGACATTTGCAGGATCAACTGCAATTGCCGCCGACAGATCCATGGAAGCCGATGAGCCCCCTTTATCTGCCCCTTTACCCCGCAAGACAACGGTTTTAGTCTCCGCCGATGTCTCTATGACATCAACCGTTCCGCCAAATTGAGCCACCGCCGGGCCGACTTTAATTTTGACAGCGCCTTTGTAGCTGGTATCGCTCAGTTGCTCCAAAATTTGCGCACCCGGCATGCACTCCGCTGTCGCTTTGAGGTCGCTTAACAGCGCCCAAGCCCGATCGGCATCGACGTCTAAAGGGTATTGCTTGTCGAGTTTGACTTCCATGTTGGTTCAGTTTCTGTGGTTGAAGGTTAAAGAGCGACGCCGTTGTCTCGCAGCGCTTTCCAGAGGCGGTAGCTGCTGTGAGGCATGTCCAAATGCGTTACACCAAGGTGTGAAAATGCGTCAACGACGGCAGATGTGAACGTGGGGATAGACCCGACGTGAGGAGACTCTGCAACCCCTTTTGCACCAATCGGGTGATGTGGGCTTGGGGTCACGGTGAAGTCGGTTTCCCACTTGGGCGTCTCAACAGCGGTCGGCAGGAAGTAATCCATCAGGGTGTTGCCCATCAAGTTACCCTGTGCATCAAATGGCATTTGCTGCCCCATCGCCACGGCGAACCCTTCGGTCAAACCACCGTGGATCTGACCATCGATGATCATCGGGTTGATGCGGGTACCGCAGTCGTCCAGCGCGTAGAAGCGTCGCACTTTGGTCTCGCCCGTTGCACGGTCGATGTCCACCACGCCTAAGTAGATACCAAAGGGGAAGGTGAAGTTGGGTGGGTCGTAGTAGTGAACCGCCTCCAAACCAGGCTCCAAACCTTCTGGTGGCTGGTTATAGGCCGCCCAAGCAATTTGGGTCATGGTCTTGAACTTGGCGTCATCACCCTTGACCTTGAAGCGGTCCACTTCCCAGTCGAGGTCGTTTTCGTTAACTTCCAACAGGTGTGCGGCAATCTTCTTGGCCTTGGCGTGTATCTTCCTTGCGGCGAGGGCGATCGCAGCGCCAGCGACTGGCGTCGACCGTGAGCCGTAGGTACCCAAGCCGTAAGGCGCCGTGGAGGTATCACCTTCCTCGACTTGAATCACTTCGGATGGAATACCCAACTCGGTGGCAATAATTTGCGCGTAGGTGGTCTGATGGCCTTGCCCTTGCGTAATGGTTCCCATGCGGGCAATTGCGCTGCCTGTCGGGTGGATACGAATTTCGCAGGAATCGAACATGCCCACACCCAAGATGTCACACATCTTGGACGGTCCCGCGCCAACCACTTCGGTGAAGGTCACTAATCCGATACCCATGAGCGTTGGGCTATCGGGGTCAGCCCGTTTGGCGGCTTGCTCTGCACGCAGTCCTTTGTAGTCGACGGCGGTGAGCACCTTATCCAGAGCGGTTTGGTAGTCGCCAGAGTCGTATTCAAAACCGAATGCGCTGGTGTAGGGGAACTGTTCTTTCTTGATGAAGTTCTTGGAGCGGATCTCGGCCTTGTCCATGCCCAGCTTTTGTGCCAAGACATCAACCATGCGTTCAATCAGGTACACCGCCTCAGTCACGCGGAAGCTGCAGCGATAGGCGACGCCACCGGGCGCCTTGTTGGTGTACACACCCTTGACGCTCGCGTGTGCGGCAGGGACATCGTAGGAGCCCGAGCAAATGTGGAACAAGCCAGCAGGAAACTTGGTTGGGTCAGCACAGGCATCAAATGCGCCGTGATCGGCGACCACGTTGACCCGCAGTCCCAAGATTTTGCCGTCCTCAGATGCCGCCAGCTCACCATCCATGTGGTAGTCACGCGCAAATGCGGTGCTGGAGATATTTTCGATGCGGTCTTCCACCCACTTTACGGGGCGACCCAGCACGATGGACGCCACGATGGCGCAGACGTAGCCGGGATAAATGCCAACTTTGTTGCCGAAGCCACCACCGATATCTGGGCTAACGATCCGTACTTTTGATTCGGGTATGCCAGACAGCATAGAGACCACCGTGCGTACGACGTGAGGCGCTTGCGAGGTAATGTGGGTGGTTAACTCGCCACGAATCGGGTCGAAGTTGGCCACGCAGCCACAGGTCTCCAGCGGGCAGGGGTGCACGCGTGGGTAGTACATGTGCTGTGACACCTTGACGGGAGCGGCATCAAAGGCGGCGTCTGCTGCGCTTTTGTCGCCCGCTTCCCATGTGAAGATGTGGTTGTGGTGCTCACGCTTGCCGTGGGCGCCGGTGTCTTTGCCTGCAAGGTCTTCACGCAGGACGGGGGCATCGGGCTTTAAGGCTTCAAAGGGGTCCATCACCACGGGAAGCTCTTCGTACTCCACCTCCACGGCTTCCACCGCGTCTGCGGCGATGTAGCGGTCATCGGCAATCACGATGGCCACTTCTTGCATTTGGAAGTGCACTTTCTCGTCTGCCAAAACAGCGGCGACATCGCCCGCGAGTGTGGGCATCCAATGCAGCTTGAGTGGCTTCAGGTCATCAGCGGTCAGCACCGCGTGCACGCCAGGCATTGCCAGAGCGGCTTCTTTGTTAATTTTGATGATGCGTGCATGTGCCACGGGTGCGCGCACGATGTCCATGTGCAGCATGCCGGGCAGCTTCATGTCGTCAACGTAGTTGCCCTTACCTTGGATAAAACGGGCGTCCTCTTTGCGTAGACGTGATTGGCCCATGCCCGCAAGGGCGAGTTCTCTTGCTTCAACGGAATCGGTTGGTGCATTCATTTGCTTGTCTCCAGTTTGGTTTCGCGAGGAATTTAAGCCGCGGTAGTGGAAGATTCTTGTAATTTGCGCGCGGCACTCTGCACCGCTTTGATGATGTTTTGATAGCCTGTGCAACGGCACAGGTTGCCGCTGATGCCGATGCGGATCTCATCTTCGGTGGGGTTGGGGTTTTCTTGAAGTAGTCGGTAACTGCGCACCAACATGCCAGGGGTACAAAAGCCACATTGCAAACCATGCTCTTCGTAGAAGGCTTCTTGCACGGCGTGCAAGACGCCCTTGTTTGCGAGCCCCTCAACGGTTAGCACATCGGAGCCATCGCATTGCACGGCAAGGTGGGTGCAAGACTTGATGGACTGACCGTCCACGTCAACGGTACACGCACCGCAATGGCTGGTTTCGCAACCGATGTGCGCGCCCGTTAGGTTCAATTCTTCACGAAGATAATGAACGAGTAGGGTGCGTGGCTCGACCGCGCTCTCATGCGTGCGGCCGTTGATGGTGACGGAAATAAGTTTCTTGGACATGGTTGACTCCAGTGTTAGGCGCAGCGCGCAGCGGCCGCTTTAAGTGCACGACGGACCATTTGGGCGGCCATGGCGGTTTTGTATTCGATATCGCCGCGTAAATCTTCGGCAGGATCGCAGATGGCCGCAGCCGCATTGGCCGCGGCGCTAATGGATGACTCATCCAAGGCGTTGTTTAACAGCGCTGCTTCCGCATCATGCGCACGCAGTGCGGTTGGTCCAACGTTGGTCAGCGTGACCCGGATGTGGGTAATCTTGTCGCCTGACTTACGCATAACCACCGCACACGCGGCCGTTGCCCAGTCACCCGTCTTGCGCTTGAGCTTCTCATAGGCCCAGCCCGTGCCGCTCGCAAAAGCAGGGGCATGAATCTCGCACAGCACCTCGTTTTCTGCAAGGGCAGTCATATAGGTACCGAAGAAGAAGGCATCAGCTGCCACCGTGCGTTGGCCGCCGGGGCCTTGCAATACAAAAGACGCGTCAATCGCCATCGCCAGCGCGGGGTGGTCGTTGCCAGGGTCGCCGTGCGCGATGTCGCCGCCAATGGTGCCGCGGTTGCGAACCTGGGGGTCTGCAATCAACTTGGCCGCCTCGCTTAGCAGGGGGAGTTTTGCTTGGATGAGCGGTGAATTGATCACCTCTGTTTCGGTGGTCATTGCCCCGATCACGACGTTCCCGCCATCTTCACGCACACCACGCAACTCGGGGATACGGTTGATATCAATGAGGTGTTCCGGAGCGGCAAAGCGTAGCTTCATCATGGGAAGCAAGCTGTGGCCCCCAGCAAGCAACTTCGCGCTATCGCCGAGGTCATTGAGTAGTTGGATGGCCTCGCCGACGGAAGTAGGCGCGTGATATTCGAACCGAGGTGGAATCATGGCAAACGTCTCCTGTTGTGTTTTGTCTAGGACAGGAAAGTGTACGCATTGACGCTGCGTTGGTCAACGATTTGAGGCTCGCTAATTATGTTATTAATTACTTTAATTAATATATAAAATATATTGATTTTAAACGAAAAAATTTATTTTTAATGATTAACAAACCAGCACCAAGGGAATACCCTAGGAGCGTTAAATGACCCTTTAGCGGATTCAGCGACAGGTGAAACGGGTTGTCACAAAACGGTCATAAAGCCGACGTAAACTGCAGCCATGGGTTGAACAAGCCCCTTTCTGTGTGACCACTCCCCAAGGTGCCCTTCATGAAAAACTTTCTCTCCAAACCCCTTTTAGCCGCTGTTATCGGCTCGGTTGTCTCCATCACAGCCATAGCCCAAGACGCCACTGGCGCCGGAGCCACCTTCCCAGC